>OGUD01000010.1_pt1 | contig 200833 bp, 168 predicted proteins | sample 1573671 | NCBI WGS metagenome assembly OGUD01 (sample SAMEA2582065, study PRJEB24529) | metagenome | biome: Human gut stool | place: China | collected 2011 | reverse complement strand
CTCCATTTCTCCGTTGGGAGAAACTCCGATGCACTCAACAGGCTAAAGCCCATAACGAAAAGAAGTTCCTGCAGGAACTTCTTTCACCACAAATCATATTCATATTTTCGAGGGCAGTCCGGTTAACAAAATTTTCAAAATAGGGGTACAAACCCCTTTCCAAGTCCAACACCCCCTTGATTTTCAGGCATTTCAGACAAAAGTGCGGATTCTGGACAAATTATAGCATATTGTTGCAAGTCTATTCTTACAATTCCATCAGAAAATGTTCATGCAGCGCACGTTTCACCTGATCGAAATTACCTCGCTCCGGACATTGAATGGAAACAACCAATCCCTTCTCTGGGAGAATCGTTGTAATCTGTCCGAATGCGCCATCAGCACGATAGGATCCTGGATATGGACTGATCCAGAACTGATAGCCATATCCTACATGCCAGAGATCTGCAGATGGCTCGAAGGTAAATTTCGGGGTGGACACCTCCTGCACCCAGTCCCTGCTGACAATCTGCTCGCCCTTCCAGTTACCCTCAGCCAGATAGAGCTGTCCCAGTTTCATCATCTCGGTACAAGTCAGATACATACCTCCGCCGCCATTCGGATGTCCCTGTGGATCATGCTCCCAGAGCGGCCATCCCATATCAAGGGGCTGGAATACCTTCTCATACAGATACTCTCCCATCCGCTTGCCAACGGCCCGTTCTACCATATGAGCAGCCAGAATACTGTCGGCAGAGGAATAGCAGAATGCACTGCCTGGCTCCACAGGAACCGGCTGTGCCATCATATATTTCTCATAATCCGGTGCGCCGATGCCCGGACGTCTGTCCGCATTCATCAGAAGTGCCTTACCAAAACCACTGGACATGCAGAGCAGATGTTTCAACTGAATCTTCTCCAGATTTGGATCCGGATTTGAAGGAAGTTTATCTTTAAACACTTCCGCCACATGATCTTCCAGGCTTAGTTTTCCCTCTTCCATTGCGAGTCCAACTGCTGTTACCGTAAAACTCTTGGTATGTGAATAAATATTTCTCGGTGCATTTGCTGCGTAGTGCATCTCACAGAGTACCTTGTTCTCATCTCCGACACTGATAGCTTCCAGCGGCAGATTGTGGTTGCTGGCATAACGATGAAATTCCAAAAACTTCTCTTCCAGTAACATAATACCTCTATCCTTTCCGGCAAATCTCTGATGTCAGTCCGATATAACCGATGCGACGTGTCGCAAGGTTAAAACCAATCTATCTGACATCTCCAATCTGGTTCTATTATCTCATACACATCTCTGCATCTGTCGGCAGTGGCATCAGCGGTGCGGACGGCAGGGTCTGATACCAATAAGCAACACTGGTGTAATCATCGTAACGCGGTCCGGTCCAGCCCATGTTGTCGAGTGTCATACGAAACTTATTCTCAAAACGGATCGGGTCTGCAATATGGAAATGATACAGCAGGAATCTCTGCTGTCCGTTATAGAATTCCCGGTTGTCTCCATAGATTGCATACATGCCGGTATATAAGCCGCTGAATGTCTGATAGCTCTTGATGATGATGTCATTTCCAAATCCATAGGAACCGCCGAAGTAGTCTTCAGTTCCGGTATAGTGGATAGACGGATACGGATCATCGTCCAGATACATGCGGGCTTCGCCTTCTACCCAACAGGTATTGTTGCCATTCATACCAGTTGCCAGAGTCACACCAACAAATTGTCCCCTGCCTTCGATTCCGTCAACGATTGTGTAGGTACGACCCTTCTGAACCGGGTGCTCTTGGCGATAGGTGGCATGGAAATAACCAGCCTCCGCCGGAATCTCCTGATAAGCTCCGGTGATAATATAATAGAGATTTTCATCCTTATCACCACGGTTTTCCATCGTGATCCGAGCTCTCTTATGGAACGGCATCTCAAAATAGCTGTTATAGCCGCGACCAGGAGCTACCAGCATCATGGCAGAATTCAACACCGGATATTTGCCATCCCGGTCCACGAAATTTTCATCATAGGCACATCCGAAGAATGCAGAGAGCGGAGCTTCCACAGACGGATATTCCTGATCATCCCAATACATACGGATGATAAAATGGTGCCCGACATATCCGGTAAACCACATATGCTGGATCACACCCGGTCCTGCAGCATCTACCAGAGTTACGGTTTCCCCCGCAGGAATCGTCACGGTCGGACGAAGCTTGGTGCAGTCACCGCCCTGGGAACCACCTGCGCGTACACCGGTTGGATTCTCTGCGGAAAATGCAAACGTTTTGGAGTTCTGGATCATACAATAGTTGTTCATATTCTTCTCCTCTCTGATCAAACCTGGATCATCTGAAATTATTGCTTACTACGCTATCGCGTTTCTCTATTCACTATAAATTCACTATAACATTTATCTCCCATGAAGTAAAGGAATTACAGAATCATTCCGTCTGCGCCTTCTCATTTTCTTCCCGGATAATCTCCTTTAATTCTTTTCGCATCACATCCAGTGGAGCCTTCTGTCCGGTCCATAATTCGATCTAAGCAGCCCTCTGGAACTGGACATACCAAGACCATTCAGGATTTTGCAGCCCTTCTTCTCAGCATTTTTCAGGAATGCGGTCTTGGACGGGTTGTAGCAGGCATCAAAATAAAACTGTCCTGGCCTGATTAGTTCAAATCTTTGTATATGGTTTTTTGTATTGCCCGTGGTTTTGTGTTCTGTCACCGTATTGAAGGTTTTTCGTCTTTCTCATACGGTCATAGAAATAATCAACGACAAGCCTGACAAAATACGGCATATTCCGCTGCATCCGATCTCCATTTTTTCTCTCGACGATTTCTTCGACAACTTTTTTCAGCGGCTTCTCCGCATAATCATTTCGTGCCGATACTTTTTCGTGATTGCTCAGGTCAAAAGTCGGTGTCCATGTATCCGGCAGTTTATAAACCGAGCCCATTGTATAGACACCGCTGCCTTTTTCGGCTTTATTAAGTGACTCCCTTGTGATCTTTTTCATATCAAGGAATGGCAGCCCGGATGATGCGTCTGCTCGACAATCTCCAATACAAGACCGCCATCAATCGGCATATTCATCATGACGCATATAAGGTGCTGGCGGTTCTCATCCCCGATAGCGTTCAGCAGCTTCCGGCATTGTTTAAATTCCGCCTCCAGTTTATGAACCTCTTCGCAAAACAGATTCATGGTATAACCATCTCCTTTATTCAAGCGCTTAAACTGATTATACCATAAATCTATGAACAAAGTTTATCTGTAAAGAAAATTGATACAGAGTTTTTCAAAATCGGTCCATCTGCTCCTGGGTAGCCACCTGCCTACAACTTGTATTGCTATTTCCTATCGTTCCGAACAATGCAACCATTGTCCGGCAGCTGTTTCAGGTATCAACAATTCGTACGCAATATATTCATAAATGTCCCTCAAATCCTGTCTTGCTTCAGCGGAATATGCCACATAAAAAATCATATGCCAAAATCTCTTTTCATTTCAGTTTCAATGGCATCTGCTGAGTAAACTCTGCCAGCTTTTACATCAGACATACCTTTTTCAATTTCTTTATCAAATTGTTCTTTCGTAAGAGAACCATAGGTCAACGGTGCCGTTCTTGGTAATTTCATTTCGAATGGAATTCCCTTTTGCAAAACAATCTGCCGTAGAAACATTCCTACTGCATTTGACATTGGAATTCCTAACTGATCTAATACACTTTCAGCCTGTTCTTTAAGTTCAGGCTCAACTCGAGCAAACACATTTGCTGTTCTTGCCATAATCATCGCCTCCTTCAACTGTATTCTATCACAGATGCTTGCATATGGATATTATGACTGCAGCCTGCTATTGTAAAATACATTTCATCCATAGTAACACCTCCGCTTTACCAATCTTCTCCAAACTCATCCATTGCATCGTCTACGCCATCGGCATAATCACTGTCCCTGTCATATCCTTAATATTTTCTTCCTGTTCTTCAACTGGTAATGTACGCAAAGCATCGCTTTTTTCGTCATCCCCTGGTTTTTCCCCATTCATATCATCCGCTTTTTCTTCAATCGGAACCATACAATAAAATGATGCTTTCTTACCGACACATATACGTCTGTTTGCCTGAGCAAAAGTAAATACCGCTGCGTCCTGCTCACCCACCACAGCTACCAGCTGATCTGCCTGATTTGTTCTATAATAATGTCCGCTATAATCCATTATGTAATATAAAGAATCTGTTCCCATAGGCACCTCCTATTCTAATGTTCCATCACTTTTACACACTTCGTTTATTTCAAAAAAATAAGAACCAGTAAGAGTTTATCTCTTATCTGATTCCTATTATAAAGACCTGGGTGTCCCATAAACACACCTTGCATATCGAATTTTTGTTCTCATTTTTTATATTGTTTTATCAATCTATCAATTTCAATGTTCATCATTTCGACAACATTATCCGGTCCAACAAGTGTTACGCCTTCACCAAGACTAATAATCCATGCTAAAAACTGTCTGCTGACTGCGACTTCCACATTGACAACAAAGCGTTTATCATCCAGCCTGATCATAGATACATCTTTACCAAAACGATCTATCATTACACCTGCAAAAGAGTTATCACACTCAATACGCACCCATTCCTCTTTTCCTCCATACATTCCAAACATTTTTCTGGCATATGCAGCCATATCAAATGATTTAAAAACCTGTCGTCCTTCTCTTCCTTTCCCATTTGATTTAATATAAATCATTTTATCTACACGAAAATGTTTAATTATCCCCTCAGAACTATCATATGCTATGAGATAATAATTCTCATCATCCCATGATAAAGACCAGGGACTGACCTCATAAAGTGATCCACCGTGCCGAAGCTCCATTTTTTTATCAACGTTCCACTGGAAGTACTGGAATGTTATCCTTGAATTCTCTGCTATTGCTGTATGTATCCGGTCAACATTGTAATAAATGCTTTCATTCATTGTCTTTACACGACCAGCCACAAACACCTGCCTATGTAACTGAGATGCTTCGTATTTGCTTGCAAGTCCCTCTATCTTTTTTATAAGTTCATTTGATTTCTTAGCCGTGATAAATTTTGCAGACTGTACAGAGTCAACCAGTAATTTTAATTCTGCCAATTCAAATTGCCTGTTTCCTATATGATATGAATAAGTCCTATCCTCCTGCGTTCCGATAACATCCAAACCATATACTCCGAGATTTTCAATGTCATTGTATAAGCTCTTACGTTCAGCACTTATATCGTATGCTGCAAGTGCATCAATAATCTCTGACATAGTAATACTGTGCGTTTCATCTGTTCTCTCCAAAAGGATTTTCATAAGATATATAAGTTTCAATTTCTGATTTGACGATTTAGGCATATCGCACCTCCAAACTACCTTTCCCCCTCATTCGCATCTTCCATCTCAACCTGTTCCTCACCAGCCCCATCTTCAAACCTCACACAGATCACTGCCTGTGGCCAGTTGACCGATACATACGCCTGTTTGCCTTTTACACTGGCCTCCTCATCAAATACCACAAGTAATTCTTTTAGGACTTCTTTTGTCAGATAGCCTCCACGCCAATGGAAAAGTAAAATCCGGTTCTTCTTAACGGCCTGCTTTGTACGGTTACGCACCTCATCAACAGTTGTCCACGATAATTTTTTCTCGCGATAATAAAAATGATCACTGTCTGTGCACTCCGGCACTTTCCATATCACCGGCTCATGGTCCCTAAAAATCTGTTTATCCGCCAGATTTACATAATCATAACGGACAGAACCATCCCGTGATAATGTGTTATCAAATGTAGCATCGAGATGATAATATTTTCCGTCGATACGAATTACATTCCAGGCATGGCGGTATTTGATCCCCTTCTCGGGATTTGCCTCTGAAAGGGCAACAATACACCAGATACCAAGCTCATCACAAAGTATTTTCACAGCTTTTGCCATGCCTTCACATACTGCAACGCCATTGCCAAGAGCACCTATGATTTCGTGGGAGTATTCCTTTTTAAGTTTGTCATACTTCACATTTTTGACAATAAAATCGTGTATAAAAAGTTCTTTTTCCTTTTCGCTTAATTTCTCAGCCAAAAGCGCCAGCTTTTTGACCCGGGACTTCATTGCCTGGCGATGTTCCTTTATCTTATCCTTTGTAAAAAGATACTCCGGAATGAGTTCAACCATTGTAGAATCCGGATAATATCTGTATGTAAATTTGACAGAATAGAATATTTCCGGGCAATCCATGCGAACCATAAAATATATGTCCGCCAGCTCACGGCTGCTTAGTTTAAGCACCTGAAACGACTCCTCCATTTTGAGAAGTCCCTCCTTCACGGCGTAATAAACTTTTTTCTGTTCTTTATTTAATTGATGATAGTAATAATCTTTTGCGGTTAAAGTCATGATGTTCTCCAGCTCTATTGGTATTACCGGCGGCTATTTTACATAATAAACATAGTTTTCTTTTCTCGGTGCCGGCGCATTGGCAGATGCGGCTGCATATCCGATTGCGCAATGTCCAATTCCTTCATAATTGCCTTCAATGCCAAGATCTGCAAGAATCTTTTTTCCAAAGTCCGACTCGAACTCTTCTTTTGCCCTGTGAATCCAAATGCTGCCAAGACCTAGGCTTTCCGCCGCATTCATAAGATTTCCCATGACGAGGGAACCGTCATACTGATAGGTTGGTATGTCTTTGTCTGCAAGAACAATCAGAATTACAGGTGCTCCATAAAATGGATCTGTCGCAGTCCCCATAATCTTTGCATTTTCTGCAGATAACCGGTCTCTTAATTCTTTGTTCGTCACGGCAATAATGATCGGGCTTTGTCTTCCCATACCGGTTGCCGCATAGGTACCAGCCTTTACGACAGCCTGGATATCTTCTTCTGATACCATTCTTTCCTTGTCAAAGTTTCTGCAGCTTCTTCTTGTTTCCAATACTTTTAATGTTTCGTTCATTGTGTTATCCTCCATTTCTATTAATCGGCTCAGATATCTGATTTTCCCGCCCTGTACCTTCTCTGATAATAATCCATCGTGCGATACTCAATCACATCCTTCATTTGGATTGCAAATTCCGGTAATCGGATCACCTCCTTAAGATCATCTCTCAGCGCCAGGGCAAAGCCATCCTTTTTTATAAAAAATCCTTTTCCAGATTCCTGTAAAAAATGAACTGGATTCTTTAAAATATTGCTAATATGTGTTTTATCAGAAATATTCTGATATTCCTCAAACGTAATATTTGTTTTCAGATCCTTCCAATTGGTACCCGTGTCAAAGAATTCCTTCCAGCTCTTCAGGAGTTTTTCTTCCGTCACCTGCATTTGCACATCCCCATGATTATAAAAAGCCATAAGAACCGGCATCTTATAAACCTTCGACATATTCGTATTCTCCAGAATGCTGATAAATTCTCTTCCCTTTCCGCTGTAAAGCGCGGCCTGCGAATCTGAAAGTTCATGCCTCCCGTTGAGGAAATCCAAATAATGTTTAAAGATATTATCCTTCGAATATCGAATCGTCATTTGATAAATATCATCATCCATATATGTAAATAATTCCATCCTGGATGGCTGTTTACCGGTCAACTCCTTTATTCGAACATATTCGCCTTCGATCAAATCCTTTATTTTTAAAGATTTTTTATCCATCTCTTTAAAAAGATCAATCAGACGCATATCGAAATCTATCAGACAATCATCCGGAAATCCGGATTTATCTGCAGGATCATAGGAATGTCTTTCCATATAACTTTTTCCGGTAAGTAAAAAACGGGTCTGCCCGGCTTTCTCATAATTACCAATGAAATCTAACACATTCAGATATTCTTTTCCACGGCACTTTCTTAACCCTCTTCCTAATTGCTGTAAAAATACAATTGGCGACTCTGTAGGTCTGAGGAACATCACCATATCCACTGACGTAATATCAACACCTTCATTAAACATGTCAACAGAAAATATCACTCTTATCTCTCCAGATTTCAACTTATCAATAGCAGCCACCCTGTCCTCCGAAAATGCTCCCTGCGCATCACTATAGACAGCCACAGAAGGAATGCCTCTATTCGAGAATTCCTTTGCCATTTCTTCCGCATGTGCCCTTGAGCAGCAAAATCCTAATGCCCTGTCAGAACCATATTTACAATAATATTTATAGATCAGATCATATCGGTAACTATTTCCAATATATGTCTCATTTAATTCTTTCTCATCATATTTTCCCCGGACAATATGCAGTCCTGAATAATCTGTATCATCATATATCCCATAATAATGAAACGGAACTAGCATTCCTTTATTGATGGCATCACCCAGTGAAATCTCATAGGGGACATTATAATCACAAATTTCATAGATATTCCTTCCATCCATCCGGTCTGGCGTTGCAGTAAGTCCCAACAAAAACTTCGGTTCAAAATACTCTATGATCCTTCGATACTGATCATTTACTGCGTGATGAAATTCATCGATCACGATATAATCAAAATAATCCTTTGTAAAGTATTCTTCCGTTAAATATTCTTTTCTTCCTAATGTCGACACCGATGCAAATATTACGGATCTGGCGTTCTCCTTGCTTTTCCCCGTGAAAAAACCATAATCATCTGAATTTCTTACATTTTTAAAGGACAATGCGGCCTGATTCAGTATCTCTTCCCTGTGTGCTACAAATAATACCCGCTTATAGTTCTTTGAATCAAAGGCTGCAAGATAAGTCTTCCCCACACCGGTTGCAGCCTGAACCAAAGCCTTCCTGGCTCCCTCTGCTCTCGTATCCTCAAGTGCACACAACGCCTCTATTTGTGCTCCTCTAGGCTCGTATAAAACTCTGACGTTGGTATCCTGGCTTTCTTCATTGATGTCATACTTATCTAAATCCTTCGATACTGCAGGCCGATGCCATGTTTTAGAATATCTTTTCAGCTCCTCCCTGTCGATCACGATCGAATGATTTTCAAAAAGTTCCTCAAAGGTATGAAAAAACTTCTCATAATTTTTTGCATCTGACGTGTTTCGAAATCTATAATTCCATTCAATACCAGATGTCAGGGCACTTCTTGAAATATTGGATGAACCTATATATATCTCGCTGTAATCGGCATAATGGAATATATATGATTTCGGATGAAACGAACGATTTTTCTCATTATAAAATCTAAGATCAACTCTGTCTCCAAGTTTTTGCTTAATCAGATACAATGCTGATGGCTGGGTGATCCCCAAATAATTTCCTGTAAGGATCCGAATTTTTGCGCCTCTGTCAAGAGCATTTCCAAGCTCTCTTAGCAACATTTTTACCCCCGATTCCATCAGGAATGAAACAATGATATCTACGCGCTCCGCCTTTTTTAAACTATGAATAAGCTGGTAATAGAGAAACATTCTTTTATCTCTGTCACCGGTCATCACATCGGTTATTTCAATATCCGCCAGATTCAGTTTTTCCGCAGAATCAAATTTAGCCATTTCTCTTCTCCCCGTCCCTGCCGTACATCACCTGTAATCCAGTATTCCTCTATTTTTACGGAATCAATATTCTGAATAAATTTCCGAAAATTTTCTATCGTAAAATCTGTAAAATATCTTCCGTTTCTCTCTCCTTCATATTCTCCATATTTGAAGGATGTATATATGATTCCAGACGCTTTCAAGGCAGCACACATTTTCCCGATCACACCTGTTAACTCCGTTTTGGGCAAATGCAGTATAGAAGAACATGCCCAGATTCCATCATATATTTCTTTCTCATCTAAATCCTCAAAGAGCATCTGCCCGACTTTTATTCCTGTATACTCTGCCGCCAGCCTGCAAAGTTCTTTCGAACCATCCACCGCCTTTACCTGAAATCCTTTATCTAAAAAATACTTTGTATCTCTCCCTGATCCACACCCAAAATCAAGAATATATCCCTTGTCTGTAAGATAGTTTAAAAATCTATCCTGTGTTTTCGTAAAATCGACAGATATTGTTTCCTTTGAAAACTGCTGCGCATTTTTATTGTAGTAATCTAATGTATGATTCATAATAATCCCATCTCATCTCCAACCTTCTCAATCAGCGTTACATCCGCCGGCAGCCACTCCACCTCGCCTAATTGTTCCCGTGCCTGCCACCTTGCCGCCTCATGTTCCTTCAGTACAAGCCCGCCTTTTAGATCGCCATAACCTCTTTGTGTAGCAAAGATCATTATAGATTACGTTTTCCTTAGCGTAATCACCTGATTTACCTCAACAATATCAACACCCTCATTTAAAATTTCAACAAAAAAATATAGTCTAATAGCTGTCTGTCTCGTTTTCATTCATTGCCAGCCGCTCAAACACATCCCATTCCGATACGCTGTTATTTAAATCAACAGTCCTGAATTTTTTCTGATCATCGGATTAATGATCTGATAATTAAATAACTCATAGACATTTCTACCTTCCACATTATTATCACGTTTGTCCGGCGCAACGGTCATTCCAAGCCATAACTTTTGTATTAAATGACTTATGATTTTCTGGCAGATATCCGCATGGACATAGTTTGGCTCATCAGCTCAGCGTATGTCAAGATAGGCTAACAATTTTTAAATATTGAATTATATCTTCTATCCACTAAGCTATTGATATAATTTTCGGCAAATTGCCCTTAGTTCTTCTTCCTTAATCGTAGATTTCCACATTTCAATTCTATCTCTTATTCGCTTAACATGCCTTAAATATTTAACACCTTTTAATTCTGAAATCAATGATTCTAGGAAGTCAATTCTTTTTGTTAACTGAAAAACTATTTCGCCTGCATTTCCTTCCCAATGAGATGGATCTAATGGAATTTTCTTAAATAACTCATAATCATCATTTATAGATAAAAATAATAATAATGCTTTTTTTCTAAGAACGATATCCGCTTCTGATAATGCTTCAAAAATAATGATAACACTATCGCTCATTGCATTTTCTTCAATTATATGCATTATCCATGCTTCCTGCCTGTTTTTTATAAGCTCATCTTTATTTCCATAGAATAAAATTGACTTAAATAAATTCGTCAATCGCCATTCCGATATATATGTTTCGGAATTCGCAAGCTTTTTAAAGATACAATCGTAATATTCTAAATATTCGTCTGCACGCCATAGTGCCATATATCGGTAATTATCATGATCTCTTTCACTATTAATATTATCAGCAACATGATTTGCAAAATCATCTATCCATTCTTTCTCAATATGTAAAAAATACAACAAAAATGTTCCTTTCAAATCAACCATATTATCATTACATAACATGAAGAAATATATATCTCTTAACAATTTTAAATTGTCATTATATATTTCAAGCACTTCCTTCGGAGTATACCAGTGTTCATCAAATAATAGTGTGAAATACATTTCAACAATAAAGCGGCTATACTCTCTTTTAGCAAAAATAATTTTAGAAGCTGTAATGTATATATCCTTATCGAAGATTACAAATTTATCTAAAAATCTAAGTTTCCTCCACGAAGATGACTTTATATCTTTATCCGAATCGTCCTTTAGATATGTGATCAATTCATTAAAAATATATTCATCCACCATTTCCTCTGGAATAAGCTCAAAGTAGTAAAATTTCCATTTGTTTTTATATATATAATCTTTTGCATTAATTAAATCAAACAACTCTTTTGCAGACATCGTCTTGAATAACGATGTCATCATCACACCTGGATAAATTTCTAATGTTTCAGAGTTTTCCATGACTGCATTAATCATCATCTTAGTCTTTTCGCTATCGTTGCAAAATTCTTTTGCAATCTCTCCAAGGCTATGTGCAATAGTATAGCATTTATCTTTAGAATGCTCAAATTGTGCTTCATCTGCAATACAAACAGCCATCTTTATCAAACCAGGTATTTCCTCTATTGAAATCTCACTGGCAAATTTCTGAATATTTATTTCTCTCTGATTTTGAAAATCTTCATATTCCATTTCAGAATAAATAAAATCATCATCTAAAATAGTAAGCAGTTTCCACTCCCTGCTAGCGAATACATCTTCATCCCTCATGTACTCTATGTTTTGGCGGCTCCATCCATAGTATAAATCGCGAAGAATCAAGGCTTTTCTTACTTTATTAATCCGTAATGAATTCATAATTAAATCAATATGTTTCTTGTCATCAACTACCACTTGGGATTCATCTGCTTTTCTAACAGAAACCGCATAATATTTTAAAAAGTCTTCAATTTTTGTCTTTAATTCTTCATATACAGACAGATTAGTAATAATTTTCCAGCATAATTCTCTATATTCTTTTACACCTTCTGTGTCATCAATTTTCAAATGATAAAACCTAAAAGTATTTCCTCTTCCCATTTCTGCAGGGCTAAACTCAAACTTCAAATATTCTTTCATGGTCTCTAAAATGAAACTTAGAACAAATATGTTATTATCGGCATATTTTAGCAGTACATTGCATATTGCTTTTTCATTATAAAACTGATACCTATATGAATTTTGATCTATGCCATAAGCATTCTTAAGGAAGTTAAACCCTGCAATTGCAGTTTTAACAGATTTTGATACATACTCTATTAATAATTCAACCGCCGTCTCTATATGCGATGAATAACTATATCCTGACAATAAGCCAACAATATTATCATCAGACAAAGTTTCACTTTTTTTAAAATCTATTACCTCATCTGTATAATCGCACTTTTGAATTTTCTGTATTTTTTCAGCAGCAATAAGAAAAGCTTGCTCTGGTCGAAACGTATGAAAGGTAAGAACAAAATCGTCAAAGCATTGTTCCTTTTCTTTTTCGTATCGATTCCATACTTTCTTTACTTCATCTGCAATATATTCACATAATGATTCTTCTGAAAAAATATTAAATAAAGTTTTTATTGATCTAATAACACCTTGCTTAAAATACTTATAACCCACATATAAAACTTCAGAAAAAGGAAGCAATTTTTCCTTAAAAAAGACAAAATACAACATATAATTTGAAAGACACTGATCAGAAATAGCAGCAACTTGATCTTTATGTATTTCCACAACTTCCATCTGTGAAAGCCGATAAATACAATCTTTAAATCTTTGTTCTGATATAATACTTAATTCCAGTAAATTTTCCAAATATTCCATTCTATCTAAAAACACTGCATTCACTAATGCTAATATTCCAGCGGTAAGACATAATTCTCTATCTTTGCCCAACTTCAATCCTACGACGTTTGAATAGTATTGTTCATACACTTGCGACGCATCATTTACAGCAGAAAGTGACTGAGTATCCTTTGCTATTTTTCCTGTCATGTATGCTATTCTCGGATTTCCTTCAGCTATTTTGATAATTTGATCAACATACAAATCATTGGTAATTCCCATATTTATATTCAGGAATTCTTTTATATCATTATCAGAGAATTGCAGCAACGAAAACATTTTAGGAACAGTATACTTATTTGCAATTAAGAAAACAGGCTCTTTCGCATAATCTCTAACTGTAAGTACTACCTTAACTGAATATTCATCTTTATCTCTAGTTATATATTGAATAATTTGTGCCAAACCAGACAATTCATTTGCATCATCTACAAAAAGTAAATAAGAGCCTGGTTGATCAATCTTAGCAATTAAATCCTCATATATCGGTTGATTATTGTTTTTTACACATAGAAGTCGATATTCATCCTCACTAGAAAATCTTCTAATCGCTTCCAATGCAATTCTAGTTTTTCCTGTACCCGCAGATCCATGAACTATAACAACACTGTTTTCTCTTATTGCTTCAATAAGATTCGAAAGCTCTTCTTTTCTTCCATGAAAGATTGTGTCTAGCGGAGCTGCCATTTCATTTGAATCATATAGGGAAACAAACTCATTAATATACATTATTTGATTAGTATCTGCAGAAATGCCAAAAAAATCTTTTGCTATCATCGGATAATATCTATATATTTGCTGCGCAATTTCATCTACACCAAATATAGTCAGCTTTATATTCTTTTCTTCACATAATTTATGTAGTTTATGATCGTCACCTGCTAATAAATTTGATGACGTATGACAACAAATTATCTCATCGATTTCCTCTATTGGTAACTTGGTTTTTTCAGGATCAAGACATTTTTCAATATCCTCTTTCAATTTTTTAAAAATATCACTTTGTTGAGCAGTATATGCTACACAAATATATTTTCCATTTTCTTTTCTAAAATATGTATCAGGATTTCCTATTGTAGTTTTTAAAGTTCCACTTTTCATACCTAATCCTGTTATTTTTCCATAGTGTTTTTGACTAAGAAAAGTATCACAAAATTTTTGAAACTCTCCAGGTCCTAATTGTATAATTGCATTTTCAATTTCAGTAATCTTTGACAAATATTTTCTCTCCTTCTATTTCTTCAGGCAACTACACTTCTGTTTTCTCTTCTCAATACAGTTCTGTTTCACATCAACTTCGATATTTTTTCCATAATTTCTATCTAGAATCATAAAATCATGTTATCTCATTTATATAATTACTTTCATCATTTCTAATTTTCAAGTCAAAAATAGTTTCTTCTATCACACGCACACATTCATCTGTATTCTTTTTTATATCTTTCCCCCAAAAGCGAATCACTGTCCATCCCATAAACAACAATTTCTTATTAATCTCATCATCCCTCTCACGGTTTCTAGAAATTTTCGCTACCCAGTATTTACTGTTATTCCCTTTTTCAAGCCTTGGTTTCAAAACTTCCCAGTCTTTTCCGTGAAAAAATTCTCCATCGCAAAAAATAGCAATTTTATACTTTGTCAGAACAATATCTGGCTTCCCTGGTAGATCCTTATAGTTCTTTCTATACCTGTACCCTTTATCCCACAATGCTTTCCGCAGTATTGTTTCTATCTTCGTATTATCTGACCGAATATGCTGCATATTTTTCTTTCTCTGATCCGGCGTTAAATTATCCATCACTATCACCTCTATAAATCACTACATTCAATATAACACATTTTCTTCCTGCTATCCATTTATCATCTTTTTCAATGTCACCAAAAATATGTTCGTTTTTTGCTGCTTTTAGTACGGTTTTTTATTGACACTAAGCAGCGTCAATGCTATACTTTTTCAAGAGAGGTGAACACATGCCTGAATTAGGACAATTTTTAAAAGAAAAAAGGGAATTCTCCGGTTTATCCCTAAAAAAACTTAGTTCCGTAACTGGAATTAGCGATTCTGAATTATTAAAAATAGAAAATGGTACTCGAAAAAAACCTGGTTGGGAACATCTTTGTAAAATTGCAAAAGCATTAAATTTTCACCCATTTGAGATTTTGCTTAATGCTGGATATATATCTGAAAATGATATACATCCACCATTGTTAATCAGCGGATTAGAAACTTTGAATGAACAACAGCTCAATACAGTTCAATTATTCGTTGATTTTATCAAAACTCAGGAAAAAAACTGTCTGAACGATTAAGGAGGCTACTTATGCAATACAGATTAGGAGAATTATTTTGTGGTCCAGGCGGAATTGCATGGGGAGCCACTCATGCTGATATAGGCAATTCCGATTATTCTATCGTACATCAATGGGCAAATGACTATGATGCAAGCACATGCGAAACATATCGGCGCAATATCTGTCCCGATGCACCACAAACAGTTTATCATGAAGATATCCGCAAATTCGATATGAGCAAGCTGGCTCCTATCGATGCCCTAGCTTTTGGCTTTCCCTGCAATGATTACAGTGTTGTAGGAGAACAAAAAGGAATGGACGGCGTATATGGACCGTTATATTCTTACGGAGTAAAAGCCCTTAAAAGATTTAAACCGCAATGGTTTCTTGCAGAAAACGTCGGTGGTCTGCGTAACGCAAATGACGGCAAAGCTTTCACAAAAATATTAACAGAACTCCGCGATGCTGGATATACAATTACTCCGCATCTCTATAAATTTGAAGAATACGGTATTCCTCAGGCACGCCATAGAATTATTATTGTAGGTATCCGCAATAACATTAACGTAACCTATCGCGTTCCTTCTCCTGAACCATACCGTGAGATAGATAATACCTGCAGAAATGCCATTGAAAACCCGCCAATTCCAGCAGATGCACCAAATAATGAAGCCACACGGCAGTCCCCGACTGTAATTGAACGTCTCAGACATATCCGTCCTGGTGAGAACGCATTTACAGCAAATCTTCCACCGGAATTACAGCTTAACATCAAAGGTGCTCGGATCAGCCAAATTTATAAAAGACTGGATCCACAAAGACCATCCTACACAGTAACTGGCAGTGGCGGCGGTGGAACTCACATTTACCACTGGGAAGAACCAAGAGCATTAACCAACCGCGAACGTGCAAGACTCCAGACATTCCCAGATACTTATGAATTTCAGGGAACCAAGGAAAGTGTACGTAAACAGATCGGAATGGCAGTTCCTTGTCGTGGAGCTCAAATAATCTTTGAAGCGATTCTTAAAAGTTTCGCAGGCATTGATTATCCATCTGTTGAAGCTAATATCAATGAATAACAAAAAGTCGGAAGTTTAGTAGCTTCCGGCTTTTTATTATTCACTTTTCTTCAACAGAAAAGTCCATATAATACTGTTCTTCATCTATCTTGTAAAAAGTCACATCTGTTCTTCCATATGCAAGAAGATCATCTTTTCTGACATATGCACCATTTGACAGTCCCAGGCGATTTCTAAAATATTCTCCCAGCAGTGCATTACTGTCAGGAGTAGTAATTGCTTTATCATTCTGCTGTTCCACTCTCAACTGTAATGTATGATGATCATCAGTAACTACTAAAAAGTGCTGTTTATCTAAAGGGAAAAATCCAGATTTTGCGATATGAGACGGTAATGGAATATAAGCCTCATTTCTGTTTCTTTTATTACGCTGTCCCCAGTTTAATCCAGATCTAGTTCCAGTCTCTCCCCCTCGTGCCAAAAGCGACAAATGCACACAATTCTCAGTGTCAGCTGCCATTTGTTCCCTTACATTGTCCTCTGACGAACAAAAAACAACATATTCATCCACTTCTGCATGTGTACAATACATGGTTCTTTTCTCTGCATCCATATATATTGTATACGCTAGAGCAGCATTTGTCTCATTCACATTTTCTTTATTATCATGCAAAAAATACTGCTGTGTAAAAGACCCAGAAAGCGTATAAGCCCTTACCGGCTTGTCCCTATTCAGCCAAATATAATAGTTATCACTTTCTAGTGCCGGCGGATGTATTAAATAACCACAGGAAAAATTTCCCCACTTATCCGAATATCTAGTTCCATGCAGTTCTTTAAAACTTTCATGCAATTCTTTATCCATTCCCTTATTCAGAGTACTGCAGATAATCAATTCAACTGCCACATCAGAAATCCCAAGTTCCTCATAGCTTTTAAGCAGCCATGACGCCATGCTCGGCGTTGCTTCTGCTGTCAAAACACATAACCTGTCTGCCCCTTCTTTTATTGGATCAAATAGAATTTTCCCTACAATTCCATCCGGATATTTTAAATCGCCGCTCATCAAACATCCTCCTCAATAACATCATAATACATTGTATTACTCGGCAATTTTATATTCGGAACCCAAAGTTTCTTTCCTCCCCATCCTTTTGTTCCAGTTACCTGATACATTGTCAGAACCACTTTATCTGTAAAAGTTCCACCCAGTTGCCAATCATTCGGTGACAGCAAAGCACCTGTACCCTGAGCAATGTTTCTTTCCCTGCGCACTATCAGGATTCCCTGTCCTGTCGGACGCTCTGACAAAATGGTATCAAGAACTGAACAAAATGCCTGAATTTTAAAATCAGCACTCGGAATAATATGTGCCAATATTTCTTTCATCAGACGCAAACTTACCTGATAATACGGCTCCGCTTCGGAAAATGTCTCCAGAAGTTTTGATATATCTTCAATAGAGTCGTTATCAGGATTAAACGGATAGTAATTTGTTCCTCCTGAAATAATTTCCACATGATCATTATCCAATACGTTTTTACGTGTTGGATTAAGCCCCTCTGGATAATATATCTTCACATCCTCAATACCTTTTTCAACCTGTGCAATTATAGAATTATTGGTAGCATTTATATCTGCAAATAATTTATACAGATTTTCATCAATGTAAACCTTCATCATGCCCGGATCTCGATCATATCCAAACATCCTGCTATGCTGCCACATTGTATCTGCCTGCGGCTTTTTGCTGGTTCTCGTATAATAAATAGTCTGCAATCCTGGAAATGTCACACCACGCCCCAGTGTGTTTCCACCAACCACAAAATTACAGCCTGCTTCATAATCAGAACTCTCCACATCATTTTTTCCATTCATAACGAGAACTTTGAACTGATTTCCATGTAATATTTCTTTAACCTTCTCATATAGATCTTCTAAAGAAAATCTTTGAGATCTTGCCGGATTCATATCCACATATTGTCTGCTCAATTCATTCTTTAATTCTACATCAAGATTTTCAGTACACCATTTCAGTTCTTTTTGTATATCCCCTTCAATCTTCTCATGTACAGCCACTCTCACGCTTGGATGAAATAGGCAGTTAGAAACTTTACCTCCTGCCAAAAATATCTGGGCAGACACCAGAAGATGCCTGACAATAACTTCTCTCATAGGCATTTTCAGTTTTTCCAAAAATGATACACAATCAGGCTTTCCACTTGAAGGGAAGAAAAAATCTCCTCCAAGATAAGCATCCCCTGGCTGAAAATAATATATAAAATATGGATGCCATCCAGACACAAGTGTCTGCAAAAAAATCGCCTGCGGCGTTCCTGTCACTTGCAGATATAAACTACTTGATGCTCCATTTTTTATACTGTCCAGATATTTATTAATTGAAGACTGGCGATTTCTGTTAACTAATGTATTTAACGAAGCTGCATCTGCCTCATCATCAATAATAAAAAGCGGATTTCCCTTCATAAAACCGGTTGAATTAAGAATATTTGCCCACAATTTCAGCATACGCACATTCTTTTTCAAGACAATAATGACCGGATCCATCAGATTATTCTCAGCAAAAAGCGCCGCATCATTTTCTCCACAGATACAGAAGCCCTCAAGGTCTGCCCTAACGCGGTCCAACGTCTGTTGCTGAAGAACAACATTATCCGTAGTCAGCAAAACAAACACAGGAAATCCTAAATCTGCCGCTTTACATATAATCCCAAACATCTGGCCCGTTTTTCCAGACTGAACATTTCCCAATAACAGACCAATTTCATGGCTGGAAAAAGAAAATGTTTTTATATGTTTATTTCCAACGTCATTTGCTGTTTTTTCAATAGATTCCGCAAGTTTTGTATTTCCTCTGTCAGTTATCTTCTTAAGATACGTTTTCAAATACTGCATGTTCTTTTCTCCTATTCCTCTTCAGATCCAGCTGTAAATGACAACATCCAAACATCCAGTGGATTGCCATCTTCATCTAGTGCCGTCTGACCCGTCTTTTTAAATTCCAGTCTATCACATCCATACTCCTGAAGCATTTCTTCTGTAATCATTCCCAGACGATCCGTATCTGCTGCCGTATTATTTACTGGTTTTACAATTCCAGCTGCTGCCAGTCTTCCTTTCAGCCATCTTCCCATTATCAGTTCATCACCTACTGCACTGAACTGCTTATTATTATCACTTGTCGTATGTGCCTTAAACCAGTATCCATCATCCGTCACCACAAAAAATGGTTTATTCTTCTCTGGATATCCTTCCATACGGTACACATCTGATCCAACTGTCAGCTGAGTTTCATACCAGTCTCTTGCTTTTCTTTTACTGCGCGGTGCCGCATAGCAAACATTAATATTTGACTTTGTATAATGTTTTCCATCATCCAAATAGCGCTCATCCTTCTTAGGGACTTTCAATTTCAAGGAAAATGAAACATACGCTTTACATCTTTCATAAAACTCAACATTTGACTGTGGTACAGATGTAACCAATTCTATTCCATTTAATGCAGTATTAAGTTCACGCACCAGTGGCATATTCTCTACCAGCGCAATATTCTCTGAACAGTTTGGCATTTTCAATTTTTCAATATGTTTCGCAATCTCAGCCACTTCCTGTTCATCTGTTGTAATGGCAGACATTTCATATTGTCTTCTATTGCTTGCTTCCAACTTGATAACTCCAAGATTTGCAGAACCGATAATTGCTGAAAATGGTTTTCCATCTTTATAAAAACAAAACAATTTTCCATGATACTTAAATGCTTTTACAATTCGTATTTCCCCAATACCTGCCTCCTGCCACTTTTCATTGATTTTTATTGCTGTATGATATGCCCCTTCCGGCATACCCTCAATAAAATACATTCCGATATTTAAACACACTTTAGAAATATGACATTCATCCACAAGCCAGTCCAATTCAGCAAGTGATGCATTAGAAGTATATCCAACTGCGATTTCAACTCTGTCAGCCATTTTCATCTGCTCAGTAAAGCAGTCCATTATTGTTTCCTGATCCTCTTCTGTTCTTAATGGCAGAATATTTGAATATAGTAATTTCATCCTGCACCCCCTATAAACGCTTAGTTTTTATTCAATTTTACTGCAAAACAGCTGATAATGCTAGAAAATAAATTTCATTTTCAAATTATAATAGTGCATTCTAACAAAACTCCCCCTCGAAGCAGAAAAAAAACCATCATTTCTGATAACATCTTTCCAAAATATATTAATTTACAATCTTTCTCCCATCCATCTGCCGCTTATCATATGTCTTAATACTCCGCACAACCTGCCGCAGTGTATACTGCGCTCATGCTGATGATACAGAAGGACACCTTATTACAAACGTTTTCAACAAACATTCCCACGAATTCTCCATCAACTTTTCTTGATTTGTGAAATTGTTAATGTTATCATAAATGAAAACAAGGATAACAGGAGAGATTCTAGTGTGAAAAATAAGCTCGATAGCTTATTTTTCGCACGGCTATTTGTTTCTGAGCAAAAACAAATAGCTTCTATGACAAGGCATAAAAAAACATGACAGACGAGAATTTGAGATTCTCGTCGCCTCTTCGCAACAAGTTGCTCAGAAATGAGGATTACTATGGAAAATAAAGCATTAGAGATGCATAAACAGTGGAACGGTAAATTAGAGACCGTTGCCAAATCTAAAGTAAAGAGCCGCGAAGATCTCGCGATTGCGTACACACCGGGCGTTGCAGAGCCTTGCAAGGTCATTGCCAAAGATCCTGAGGCAGCTTATACATATACCATGAAAGCCAACACCGTTGCCGTTGTTTCCGACGGAAGTGCCGTGTTAGGCCTCGGCAATATCGGTGCATACGCAGCTATGCCGGTTATGGAGGGCAAATGCGTATTATTCAAGGAATTCGGCAATGTCAACGCTGTTCCGATCTGTCTTGACACACAGGATACCGAAGAGATCATCGCTACCGTTAAGAACATTGCACCGGCATTCGGCGGTATCAACTTGGAGGATATCTCCGCACCACGCTGCTTTGAGATTGAGGAACGTTTAAAAGAAATGCTCGACATTCCGGTATTTCATGACGACCAGCACGGTACTGCCATCGTAGTACTTGCAGGTATCATCAATGCATTAAAGGTGACCGGCAAGAAAAAAGAGGACTGCCGCGTCGTTGTAAACGGTGCTGGATCTGCTGGCGTTGCCATCACAAAATTACTTTTAACATACGGTTTTAAAAATGTGATCATGTGTGACCGTGAGGGCATCATCGGAAAAGATTATCCAAACTTAAACTGGATGCAGCAGAAAATGACCGAAGTAACAAACCTTGCAAATGAGCATGGAACACTTGCCGATGCATTAAAAGGTGCTGATATTTTTGTTGGTGTTTCCGCACCAAACATTGTAACACCGGAGATGGTATCTTCCATGAATCACGATTCCATCCTGTTTGCAATGGCAAACCCGGTACCGGAGATCATGCCGGACGTTGCAAAAGCAGCCGGTGCACGCGTGGTCGGAACCGGAAGAAGTGACTTCCCGAATCAGGTCAACAACGTTGTCGCATTCCCTGGTATCTTCAAAGGCGCCTTAGAGGGACGTGCCACACAGATCACGGAAGAAATGAAACTTGCCGCCGCAGAAGCGATCGCAGGTCTTGTTTCCGAGGATCAGTTATGTGACGAATTTATCATGCCGGAGGCTTTTGACCCGCGTGTCGCAGAAGTTGTAAGCGAAGCTGTCAAATCCCATATCAAATGATGATCTGGGGCGACAAACGGTATCATTCTTTAGATTATGAATTAAAACAGACTTTCGGGGAAAAGGTCTACCGCCTCTCCTTAAACGGCGGTATGACCTGTCCAAACCGCGACGGTACCTTAGACGACCGCGGCTGCATCTTCTGCAGCGCTGGCGGTTCCGGGGATTTTGCCGCCGCGCCTGACTTGTCTGTTCATGCGCAGATTCTTTCCGCCAAAAAACGGATTCAGGCAAAAACAGGCTGTAAAAAGTTCATCGCTTATTTTCAGGCATATACCAATACCTATGCACCGGTAGAATATTTAAGACGGATCTTTACGGAAGCCATTGAAGAACCGGATGTGGTGGCATTGTCCATCGCGACCCGCTGTGACTGTCTTCCACCGGATGTCTTAGATCTCCTCGACGAGTTAAACCGCAGAAAACCGGTCTGGATTGAACTTGGACTTCAGACCATCCACGACAAAACACTTCACGCGATCCGAAGCGGTTTTACCCTCTCCCAGTTTGAGCAGGCAGTATCTGATCTGCATAAAAGAAACATTCCGGTCATTACTCATCTGATCCTTGGACTTCCGGGTGAGACAAAAGAAGATATGCTCTCCTCCGTCCGTTATGTTGGCAGCCTTCCGGTCACCGGAATAAAACTCCAGCTCCTTCATATATTGAAAGGAACCGATCTTGGGACTGCCTATATGGCAGATCCGTTTCCACTTTTTACACTGGAGGAATACTGTGACCTGATTGCAGACTGCATCGCACTGCTGCCGCCGGAGATCGTCATCCACCGGCTCACAGGGGACGGGCCGAGGAATCTTTTACTTGCACCCTTATGGAGCACCGACAAAAAAAGAGTTTTAAATACGATCCAGAAATGCCTGCGTGAGCGTGACCTCTGGCAGGGAAAGAATATCTGATTATAAAAGAAAGAGGGCATCTATATTATGGCAGAACCAATCACAATCTATAAACTGACAATTTTAAACATGCTCGATAAAGTGGATTTTCCATTGACCAACACACAGATATCTAATTTCTTTTTAGAGCAGGATTACACGGATTATTTCCGCGTCCAGCAGGTATTAAGCGATCTTGAGGACGCAAGTCTCATCCACGCAGAATCCACACACAGCAATACACAGTATACCATTACTGCTGCCGGTAAGGAGACGCTTGGTTTTTTCAAAGATAAGATCACGCCTGCAATCGAACGCGACACCACTGCATTCTTAGAAAAAAATAAATTAGAACTGCGCAGCGTTAACTCCATCCTTGCTGATTATTACAAAACACCAAATCAGGATTATGCAGCGCGCTGTCAGTTCCGTGTACATGAAACCAACCTGATCGACCTGACACTTACCGTAAAAACCCGGGAACAGGCGCAGGCGATCTGTGATAACTGGAAAAAACAAAATGAAGACGTCTATGCATATCTCATGGATCTTCTGCTGAAATAAATGGAGGCTTTATGGCAAAACAATATTTCAAACCCGGCAACATGCTCTACCCGCTGCCTGCCGTCATGGTAAGCTGCCAGTATCCTGCCGGAAAAGAGGATGCGCTCTGCACCAATCCAGCCCTTGCCGGGAAACCGAATATCATCACCGTAGCGTGGGCAGGTACCGTGTGTACCAATCCACCGATGTTATCGATCTCTGTCCGCCCGGAACGCTACTCTTACCACATGATCGAAGAATCCGGCGAATTTGTTGTAAATCTGACAACAGAGCAGTTAGTCCGTGCGACCGATTTCTGCGGTGTCCGCTCCGGAAAAGATATTGACAAATTCAAAGAAATGCATCTGACACCGCTCCCCTCGAAGGAGATTTCTGCACCGGGTATTGCGGAAAGCCCGGTCAACATTGAATGTAAAGTGCGGGAGATCAAACCGCTCGGCAGTCACACCATGTTTCTTGCTGATGTGGTGAATGTTACCGTAGACGATAAATTTTTTGATGAAAAAAATACCTTTCATCTCAATGACACCGGACTTGTCACTTACTCCCACGGTGCCTATTTCCTGCTTGGCAAAAAGCTTGGCACCTTCGGATACAGTGTTGCAAAAAAGAAAGCAAAGAAACGGAAATAACCGCCGTTTCTTTGCTTTTTTCTTACATATATTTGCTGTTTAACAAATCATTTTTCGCAAGTTCAATCGCTTTTTCCACTGTGCCCTGTTCAAACGGATTCATCAGATGTGCATAACGCAGTGTCTCTAAATAGCTCATGCTTCCACCGCATTTACAGAGATTTAAGTAATCTTTCCATGCATCCTCATGATTTTTTCTGTCCTTAGTCTTAAACTCCATCGCTCCCATCGTCGTCAGTGTATAGTTGATGTAATAGAACGGGTAGAGATAAATATGCAGCTTGTGATACCAGTAGCCGCCGCGGTCAAAGAAATCATCCGCCTCATATTTTCTCCACGGCATGTAGGTTTCCTCTAATTTCTTCCATGCAAGCGTGCGCTCCTTCGGTGTCATATCCGGATTGCTGTAGCAGATATGCTGGAATTCATCGACTGCAACACCAAACGGTACGAACGTCAGTGCATCCTGCAAATGTGCAAAACGGTATTTATCTGCCTGCTCTCCAAAGAATTTTTCTGCATACGGATAAGCAAACTGTTCCATCGCCATGGAATGGATCTCTGCAATATCCGTGGATTCGCTGTAATATGCTGCGATCGGCTGGCTGCGCATTGCCATATATCCTGCAAACGCATGACCTAACTCGTGTGACAGTACCTGCATATCAAAGATCGTCTGATTGAAACAGGAAAATACAAACGGTGCTTTGTAGCGGTCAAGGGATGTCATATATCCGGTGGATGCCTTGCCCGGTTTGTTTTTTAAGTCCATCAGCTCATGGTCGATCATAAAGTCAATGAATTCTCCTGTCTCAGGGCTTAATTCATGATACATTTTTCTCGCCTGATCCACCATGAAATCATCATCCCCTGCCGGAACTGCATTGCCATCCGGGAATACACGTTTTTCATCATAAAACATCAATGTATCCACGCCGAGACGTTTTCTCTGTGCCTCATATAATTTTTCACACAGAGGTACTAACACGGTACGCACCTGCTCACGGAAAGCAGCTACTTCCTCCATGCCGTAATCGGTACGTCCCTGCTGCATATATCCAACCGGGATAAAGTTCTCATAACCAAGATTTTTTCCCATCTGTGTACGGATTTTGATCAGTTCATCCCAGATTTCCTCGAGGCGTTTTTCATTGCCATGATAAAAATCAGAGTAAGCCTTTACAGCAGCCTTTCGTACTTCACGTTCCTCATGTTCAAAATACTTCTGTACCCCGTACAGGTTTAACGTTTTTCCGTCAAACGGGATTGCTGCGGTTGCCATCATTTTTTCATATTCCCTGCACAGTCTTGACTCCTGCTGCATCAGTGGGATGTTTTCCTCACAGAATGTCTTTTTCTGCAGATCCATCTGTGCAAAATACTGTTTTCCATATTCGTTTTCGATATCGCCGCGGAACTTTGATTCCATCAGGGCATCATTCATAGCCAGAAGCTTCGGCATAACGGTCGGCACCATATCGTTGATATATGCATCTTCTTTTTCATAGAACTCATCTGTAGTGTCTAATGTATGGCGGATGGATGCGATCGTACAGTCCGTCGAAAAATTTTTCGACATCTCTTCCATCTGCTCCATATATCCTTTTAATTCTCCATAGGATGCTGCATTTTTGATTTTTTCCGTGATCTCCTCTGCAAATGCACCTGTTTTTTCAAAATCTGGTCTTTTATATTCCAGTGTGCTGAATTTAAAATCTTCCATGTTTCATTTTGTCCTTTCTTCCTGCATTTCTATATGTTATTGGTCTTTGACCATAACAGACTTTTATTCTGCGCTCTCATTTTTGTCTTTCGCAATGTTTTCTGTCATCTGCTCTTTCACTTCACTTTCAGTTTTCTTCTCATTCTTATGACGGATTTTTTCCCACCATCCAATGATTTTTTCTGCCGGCTGTTCCTGTTCTGATTTCTGCCGTGCTGCTTCCCGCTCCGCTTTGCGTGCTTCCCGTTTCGTACGTCTTTCTTCTTCCTTTTCTTTGCGCACTTTTTCTCTCTGTGCCTTCTTCGCGTTTTTCCGCTGTAATTTTTCAAGTGCTTTTTCTTTCAGACGTACTTCCTTTAACGCTGCCTTTTCCATCTCTTTTATGTAACTGTTTGCTTTTTTGCGGTTGCGCTTATCCACACGGTATGGGTCGTAAGCAAAATAAGATACCGCACCGAGCATCAGAACAACCACGCCAGCGATCACAAAGATCGGAACTAACATATCATATTCCTTAAATTTCAGTTCGTAACATACAAACACCGTCAGCATCACAGGGTAAAGTAACAGATATAAAACCTTGATCAGCACCTCAAAAAACGCTGCCTGTTTCCTGCCATTTGAAAGAAGTGTGCCCTCGATTGCCGTATAAAATGCCATAAAAATACAAAGTTCCGAACCAAATCCATGCAGAACACCGCACACTGCCACTAAGATCAGCGACAAAAAAAACAGCGCAAACGCAGCCCCCTGATACCATGCATTGCGCCGCTCCTCCATGCCCTGAAGTTTATCCTCACTAATACCATGCATCCGGTAAACTTCCGTTCTGATATGGCGCTCAAACTCCTCATTTAGCTTCTGTTCTTCTTTTGTATTCTTCAGATTTGCTTCCACGGAGTCGATCATCTGATTGATATATTCCTGCTGCTGTCTGATCCGCTTGCTGCGAAGCTGCTCTAATTCATTCTGCCGCTTTGCTTCCTCTTCAAGCTTTAAAACTTTCCCGATGCGCGGATTTTTGACTTCCATCTGCATGTAATCCGGTTCTGTTTCCATCTTCACATCTTCGCTCTCTATGATAACCGGATCTTCTACCTGTTCCTGTTCCATAACATTCTCTACATTTACATTTTCCTTTTCTGTGGCACTCTGTTCTTTTGCTTTTTTCTTTTCCACGGCACTCTGTTCTTTTTCAGTTTCAGTTTTCACGGAACTTTGTTCCTGAAATTCCTCTTCTGCCATACTGCTCTTCTCCTCTGTTTTATTTGATTTCCCAGTATAATTTATTTCAATATTATACAAAAATAAAACCAAAGAAGCAATATACACACTTTCCCTATTGTCTAATAGGATCTGTCTTTCAGGATTGATTTCAGATCCATCGTGTAATCAAAATATCCTTCCTCCACATACTGGACTTTATCGACCTCTTCCCCGTTTTCCATATGCCGGATCGTCTGTTCGACCAAAGGGGCTGTCAGCGGATTGCACTCAAAATCAGCCATGATCTTCTCATCCTGCATCACCGTAAGCGCATCTTTTACTGCATCAAATGAGATCACGATCACATCACCATCTGTTCCCATTTTCTTTCCTGCCGCCTCAAGCGCATCGATCACGCCAAACGTCATATTGTCGTTTTCACTGATCACAACATCGATATCATCGTACTTCTCTAAAAAATCTTCCATGACTTCCTGACCTTTTGCCTGTGTAAAATCGCCCGACTGTTTTTCAAGCATCACCCAGTCTGAGTGTTTTTTTAATATTTTTTCAAAACCGTCCGACCGCCCGATCTGTGCGGAGGAACCTGACGTCCCCTGCAGTGTGACTAAATGGATCGTCTCATCTTCTCTTCCCTGTTCTTTTAAATAATTTTCAAGCCATTCCCCCGCCTTTATTCCCTCTTCACAAAAATTACTTCCTACCCAGCAGCTGTAAAGGCTTTCATCGCCGACTTCCACGGTACGGTCAGAGAGAATGACAGGGATTCCTGCCTCCTTTGCCTCCTCAAGCACCGCTTCCCATCCCGTTTCCACAACCGGATCTAAAATAATATAGTCCACATCCTGTAGGATAAAGTTGCGGATCGCCTTGACCTGATTTTCCTGTTTCTGCTGTCCATCCTCAAAAATCAGATAATAACCGTTTTCTTCCGTAAAAATATTTTTAAATGACTGCGTATTCGTTGTTCTCCAGTCTGACTCTGAACCGACCTGTGCATAGCCTACCACAATACACCCATCATGACCTGCCATCTCCTCCGTGTCCAGTCCATTCGTACGCTGCCCTCTTTTTTCTCCACATCCTGCCAGCAAAAATATCGCCCCAAGTACCGTGATTCCTGCTGATACCCACCTTTTGTTTAACATATCTCCTCCGAACCCATAACCTCTGCTTTTCATTATATACCAAAAAGCCGCCGCACATAAATAGAGAATTTTCTCTGTGCGACAGCTTTTTCTTATTCACTTTATTATTTACTGCTCTCTTTCATCTTTGCAAAAATACTCTGTAACACAATAAAGAAACAAAGTAATGCTGCAACTGCGATGCTCGACCAGGAACTTAAGAGCTTACCATTGGTCTTTACCAGAGTTGAGATTGTACCGTTGATCAGTACACCGAAGAAGGAACCGATCACATTTCCAACTCCTCCGGTCAAGAGCGTTCCACCGATAACGGATGATGCGATGGCATCCATCTCTAATCCAAGTGCCTGCTGCACGTTGCCGGACATGGTATTCAAGCAATAGCAGATACCGCCGATCGAACAGAGGAAAGAAGATAACACATAAGCTTTTAATTTTGTCTTTTTCACATCAAGTCCCATCATGGTCGCTGACTGCTCACTGCCGCCAACTGCATAAAGACTTCTTCCGAATTTGGTGTAGCGGAGCATCAGAAATACCACGACTAACACTACCAGTGCCACAACCACGGAAATACGGATAAACGGTACCTGTACCACGCCTTTACCATTGACATAAGATCCAAACGGAAGTTTGATCTTGGCATTTGCAAGTTTTACAAAAAATTCATTGCTGCTGATCGATACCTGATCCGTACAGATCACAGCCGTCATACCTCTTGCGAAGAACATTCCCGCCATCGTCACAATAAATGGCTGGATATTTAAATATCCGACACAGAAACCCTGTACAATTCCAAATACAACGCCGATCAAAAGGACCAGAATACAAAGAACCACTGCGTTCATGTTCCATCTCTCCATTCCGACCGCAAGAAACATACAGTCCATAGCTACAAGAGAACCAACCGAGATGTCGATTCCGCCTGTCAGCATAACACATGTCATTCCACAGGTAATGCATAAGAGTCCCGCATTATTGATCAGTACATTTAAAAATGTCTGCAGGTGTGTAAATCCCTTATTTGCATAAATCGCACATCCGACTGCATACATGACGAAGAATAAAACGATTGTGATGATCAAAAGTACCGTGTTTCCATTCATTTTCTTTTTCTTCATTATGCGACACCTCCTTTTGCCAGCTGTCTTTTTGCAGACATCTTTTTCATATAATCCTTAAACGGAGGCGCCTGGATCGCAACGATGATGATAACAATGACCGCCTTGTATACCGGTGCCTGTTCGGTGGAAACACCCAGCGCATACAGTGTTGTCGTGATCGCCTGGATCGTATATGCACCGATAATAGAACCGGTAAGACGGAACTTTCCGCCGCCAAGACTGTTACCGCCAAGTGCAACTGCAAGAATTGCATCCAGCTCAAAGTTTAATCCGATATTGTTAGAATCTGCAGAACTGATACGGGAAGATGCCACAATTCCGGCAATTCCGGCGCAAAGTCCACAGACAATGTAGCACAGGAAAATAATTCTTTCTGATTTGATACCTGCAATACGGGAAGCCTTTTTGTTGATACCAACACTCTGTACATATAACCCCAGCGCCGTCTTTTTTAGTATCAGGGAAGTGATTATGATACATACGGCTGCCACAACAATCGGTGTCGGGATAAATCCAAGATATCCACCAAAAATTTTAAAGGAATCCTCTCTTACATACACAATCATATTATTACATAATAACAGACCGATCGCTCTTGCTGCCGAGAATAAAATAAGCGTTGCGACCATCGGCTGTACATTCAGATACGATACTAAAAATCCGTTAAATGCACCGCAGACACATCCGATCAGGATACCGCCAAGCACTCCGATGATAAGCGGTCTCGCCAGTTCATTCGTGGAGGAAACTCCATAGCCTGCAAGCAGCATACAGCAGAACGACGCTGCCAGTGACATGACCGAACCAACGGAAATATCAGTACCTGCAGAACAGGATACAACCAGAGTCATTCCGATCGCAAGGATCGCGATCTCACTTCCACGGTTTAAGATATCGATAATACGTCCATACAATACTCCGTTTCGAATGGAGATCGTAAAGAAATTAAATGCAAAATTTCCCGATGCAACATCGTAAATGATATTTACCGCCATTACCAATAACATACAAAAGATAGGCAGAAACAGCGGTTTGCTGATCAGTTTCTTTATATTATTCATTTGTGCCACCTCCTGCGATCGCCTGCATTACATGTTCCTGTGTCAGATTATCCGTGATCTCACCGACTTTTTCCCCATCTCTTAATACGACAAGTTTCGAACAGGTTCGAAGCATCTCTTCGATCTCAGAAGAAATAAAGATCAGGCTCTTTCCCTCCTCCGCTAACTGGATCACAAGTTTCTGGATCTCTGTCTTTGTTCCGACATCGATACCACGCGTCGGTTCATCTAAAATTAAAAATTCCGGATCGGTCGCAAGCCAGCGTGCTAAGATCACCTTCTGCTGGTTACCACCGGAGAGCTGTTTAATCAGTGTCTCCCTGTTTGCGGTCTTGATCTGAAGAAGTTCTATGTATTTGTCCGCGATCTCGATCTGCTTACTCATCGGCAGCAGTTTGAATATTCCACGTTTTGCCTGCAGTGCAAGAATAATATTTTCCCTTACCGACAGGTCACCTATGATACCTTCTGCCTTTCTGTCATCCGGCAATAGTCCCATTCCAAGGTTCATGGCATCGATCGGAGCATTGATCTTTACTTCTTTTCCCGCCACTTTCAGTTCTCCGGTCTGATTTTTGTCCGCGCCGTAAATAACACGTGCTAACTCACTTCTACCGGAACCTAAAAGTCCGGTCAATCCGACTACCTCTCCCTTATGGATCTGTAAGTCAAACGGTTTGATTTTTCCTTTATGGCTCAATCCCTTTGCATCGATAAACAGCGGTTCCTTTGAAAAGTCTTTCGCCTGCTCTGTTTTTACGGCCGCAAGATCATCAAAATCTTTTCCCATCATTGCCGCAACCAGACGCACCCTCGGCAGTTCTTCGATTGGATATTCCCCGACTAATTTACCGTTTCTGAGTACTGTGATACGGTCACAGACCGCATAGACCTGCTCTAAAAAATGGGTTACAAACACGATTGCAACTCCCTTTTCTTTCAGCTGACGCATCAGGGTAAATAATTTTTCTACTTCATGGTCATCCAACGATGACGTCGGCTCATCTAAGATAAGTACTTTACATTCCATATCCACCGCTCTCGCGATTGCGATCATCTGCTGCAGGGCAAGTGAATATTCTTCCAGATTCTGCGTTACATCAATTTTTATATCCAGACTGTCCATGATCTTTTCCGATTTTGCGACCATGGTCTTCCAGTCGATCGTTCCAAGTTTTGTTTTCGGTTCCCTTCCAATAAATAAATTCTCTGCAACACTAAGATTCGGGCAAAGATTTACCTCCTGATACACAGTGGAAATGCCCTTTTTCTGTGCATCCAGCGTCGAATGATTGACAACCGGACCATCGATGCCCTCCACATGTATTTCTCCTGCCTCAAATGCATTGATTCCTGTCAGACATTTGATCAGCGTAGATTTTCCGGCACCATTTTCCCCCATCAGTGCCATGATCTCACCTTTGCGTAATGTAAGATCCACATGATCCAATGCTTTTACTCCCGGAAATGTCATGGTTATTCCGCGCATGGTCAATACAACATTACTCTCCATCTTCCTTCACCCTTTCTTTAAAATGGGAGAGACCAGATGGTCTCCCCCGCATTTTATGCCATCAGGTTTGATTAGTACTGGGCATCTACGATTTCTTTTGTGACAACGGTCAGATCCTGATCTTCTCCATTTACGTTGATCGTAGAAAGGACATCCTCATTTACGAACCAGTGTTCTGTCATGTATACTTCTTTCTCCGGAGTCTCACCAGCCTGAAGCTGTTTGATAACTTCCTCTACGAACGGAGCTGCAAGCGGGTTACACTCAAAGTCTGCATTGATGTCACCGGACATTACATACTCAAGTCCTGCGGTACATGCATCAAAGGAAACAAGGATCACATCACCATCTACACCGTAGGAGATACCAGCTGCCTTCATTGCATCCATTGCACCGAATGCTTCGTTATCGTTCTGGCATACAACAACATTAAATTTACCTTCATAACTCTTGATGTAGGACTCCATGACTTCCTGTCCGCCTGCCTGTGTGAAATCACCTGTCTGGGAATCTAAGATATTCCATCCATTTGCATCTGCAATCTCTTTAAATCCGTCGGTACGTCCGATCGTTGCGGAAGCTCCGGTAGATCCCTCGATCACAAGTACATTGACATCACTAATGCCCTTTGCATCTGTATATGCTTTTAACCACTCTCCTGCTGCAAGACCTTCTGTCTTGAAGTTAGAACCTACCCATGAAACATATTTATCTGAGTCATCGATCGTACGGTCAATGACAATAACCGGAATTCCTGCTTCCTCGCACTCTGTCAGTACAGTGTCCCATCCGGTTGATACGATCGGATCGATGATGATATAATCAACATCCTGCTCGATAAATCCTCTGACTGCCTCTAACTGTACTGCAGAATCATTATCACAGTCTACAAACTGAAGATCGTATCCATTGTCTGCGGAAAAAACACTTAAACAGGAATCTGTGGAAGCGGTACGCCAGTCAGATTCGTGTCCAACCTGTGCAAAACCAATTGTAACCGTATCACCGCTTGCTGCGGAGCTCTCTGTTCCGGCTGCCTCTGCGCTGTCATCTGTCTGATCTGCAGCAGCTGCATCATCTGTTTTTGCTGCGGCATCATTGGATGCACCCGCATTACCTGTTGACGTGTTTGCGCTGTTTCCGCATCCTGCTAACATTGTTGCCCCTAATGCCATACACATTACCATACTCACCAATTTTCTTTTCATTTCAAAAACCTCCCATAGTTTTTTTAGATTTGGTTTCGTTGCTAACCATGGTCTAATTATAACTGTGAGAGGTTTTTATGAATACCGAATTAAATTTGAATTAAGTATAATTTTTTACTAAATTGTGAACAGTTTTCATATATTTCGGTAAAAAAGTGTATTTTTTTTGGAAAAATGTGTATTTTTTATGAACTGCTTTCTGTTCTTACCGGAATTCTTACCCAGACTTCCGTTTCTTCCCCGTAGGTACTCTGCACTTTCAGTCCATATTCCGTGCCATAATGCAACTGGATGCGTTGATTGACATTAAACAGTCCAAAGCCGTCATTTTCTTTTTTCGTATTGCCATCCTCTTTTAACATCGCGCATACTTCTGCAAGTCTCTGTTTATCCATCCCGATCCCGTTATCTTTTACCTTAAAGATCAAGACATCCGCACAACGCTCCGCCGAGACCGTGATATGTCCCTTTCCACGCTTGTTTTTTATGCCATGGTAAAGTGCATTTTCCACTAACGGCTGAAGTGTCAGTTTGATGACCTCATAACCGTAATATTCCTCCGGGATCGCAATCTCATAATCTAAAATGTCCCGGTAGCGGAACTGCTGGATCTCTAAATAGCTGCGGATATGCTCTGTCTCTTCTTTCACGGAGACAAACTCCCTTCCCTTACTCAAAGAAGTCCTGAAAAATGTGGACAGGGAGGACACCATCATTACGACCTCGTCTGTCTTTTTTGACTCGGCAAGCCAGATGATATTATCGAGCGTGTTATATAAGAAATGAGGATTGATCTGCTCCTGCAGCACCCGAAGCTCTGCTGCCCTTAAATTCAACTCCTCCGTATGGATATCTTCCACAAGGTTGCCGATTTTTTCCACCATCTGGTTAAAACTCTTATTTAGCACCTCAATCTCTTCCGGTCCGGTTTTCACCGCCCGGATTCTGAAATCGCCACCCCCGGCAGCCACTGCGGCATCGCACAGCTCCCCGATTGGTTCTGTGATGCCCGTCACGATTTTTCTGCTGACTGCAAATGCACCCACTAAGATCACCAGTAAAATACCGCTCGTGATCGCAATCGCCTGCTCCACATCATTACGGATCCCACCCCGCAGATCCTCCATGTTCATGCTCTCGTAATAAATATAATACTGGATCTGTTCCTGGATCAGCTCCGTCAGCACCCTGATATTTAAGTCCAAACTCTCCATATTTGTCTCATAAGATCCACTGACTAACGCATCTTCCTCAATCTCCTGCACCCTTTTTTCAAGGGTGTCAAGACTCTTTAAAATTCGCGAGAGACGCTGTTTCGCATATGCGGAATCGGCATCCTCTGCCAATTCCCCAAACACCTCTCTCGCCTCTTTGATCATCTTTTGCGGCTTTTGTGTATCGACTAACTCCTCCGCACGTTCCGAATTAACCACGATAATGTACATCACATAGTCGATATCTTCCTTGAATCCGATGTTATATGCATTTGCCTTTGTGATCTTCTCCACAATATGGTCATATTTTGACGATACATTGTTGATCATAAAAAGCAAATATGTGATCATAACCGTTAGTGGGATCACACAGATAAGAAGCAGCAGATACAACCTGTTTTTTAATGAAAATTTTTTTCTTACGTTCATAATTTTTCCTGTTCCTGCTCTGGTCTGTCACTCCTGTTTCTGTATTCCCGCGGCGTACACCCCTGTGTCTTTTTAAACAGGTTACTGAAATAATGTGCATCCCGGAAACCGACTTCAAATGCAATCTCCGTGGTCTTAGTCCCGGTCGTCCGCAATAACTGTTTTGCCTTATCCATGCGCACCTTTGTCAGATACTCAACAAACGTCACTCCCGTCTCCTGTCCGAATACAGTGCTGAAATGGCTCGAACTTAAATTTACCTCCGAAGCGACCATATTTAAGGAGATATCCTCATGATTATAGTTATCTTCTATGTAGGCTTTTGCATGCTGGATCAGATTGTCATATCTGCGTTCCATGCCCTGCTCCCGCAGTTCGATCACTGCCCCAAACAGATTTTTGATGTACTCCCTCGCCTGTCCTGCAGTGCCAAGAAAAATTTCCATCTTCTGCGCATCTTTGTACTGTTCCAACAGATTTTCACTGGTATATCCGCTTTTTTCCAACACGGAGACCGCACTCACATACAGATCCATCAGCACATACTGACGCAGCAGAACCGACTGTAAGCTACCGTTTGAGATTTTCCGGAAATAATCATCCACAAATCCGGATACTTCCTCTTTTCTTCCTGTATACAAAAACTGTTCCACCTGTCTGCGGTCGATCCCGGACACATTGAGTTCCCCAAGATCTAATGTCTCTTTTGTTTCCATCTCATTTTCTATCTTCTTTACCTGTTCCGTGATCTTATTTTTCTCTAAGGAATACCGCTTTGCAAAAAGAAGATTCGCTTCCTCGTAACATTTTTTGATCTCGCTGAACCGTGTGACCGGTATCCCGTATACCGCGGCATAATCGATCTTATTTTCCCCGCAGAGATATATTTCAAGTTCCTGTTCAATGGCATTTTTCAGCTGTTCAAGCGTCACACCATTTTCCTCTTTCAGTACCAGATGATATTCCCCACAGCTTAGTTTTGCGCAGATCACACTCGAACCGTATGCAAAAAACTGTTCCATATGATCTTCAAATGCTTCATCTTTTTCATAAAACGTCTCCGTCCCATCCTCGAAAAAGAGCTGTAACATAAGAACATTGTAGCGCTCCGCTGCCAGTTCGATCTCCTGTTCTCTGGCCTCTTTTAACACCTCCGAAAAGGAGTGCTCACCGGATACGATATGTCGGAACAGTCTTCTTTTTGTAAGTGTTTTCTGTTCTTTTTCGTTTTTTGTCTCTTCCTGTCTGCCTCTCCTGCCGTAAATTTTTTCTGCGATCCGCCTGATTGCTTCTAAAAGCTGTGCACTGGTCACCGGTTTCAGCAGATAGTCTTCCACACCGATCGAGATAGCTTCTTTTGCATAATCAAACTCACCATATCCGCTCAGAATCAGGATACTCGTATCCGGAAGTTCCTGTTTTACGATCCGGCTAAGTTCCAGTCCATCCATAAAAGGCATCCTGATGTCCGTGATCAGGATGTCCGGTTTTAGTTTCTGAATCATCGGATACGCGAGTTCTCCATCACTCGCCTCACCAACAAATTCAAATCCTTCCTCCTGCCATGCAATATTATTTCGTATCCCCTCCCGCATTACAATCTCATCTTCTGCCAGAAAAATTTTCAACATCGTTTCTGTTTCCCCCATCATATCTTCTTCCCGGACTCCCCATCCGCCGGAAAATCTATATGATGAAAATAGCACATTCCATAAAATGTTTCAATAAACAACTTTTGAAAAAGACCGGAGCCGCATGATTTCATATAGTGTCCCAAATCATGTCACTCCGGTCTTTTATTATATTATTTCCATCAACAATTTTTATTTTTCCCTATTGTACCGACAGGTAAGAATATCCCATCAGACTCTCATCCACCGCATGTGCGACCTCACGTCCCTCACGGATTGCCCACACAACAAGAGACTGTCCTCTGTGCACATCACCTGCTGCAAATACATTTTTCACACTTGTTGCATATGCGCCCTCTGCGGTTGAAATGTTCGTTCTTGCATTTAACTCAACACCAAACGCATCTGCAACATATTTTTCTGTTCCAAGGAATCCTGCTGCGATCAGAACCAGATCTGCATCAAGTTTCGTCTCGGAACCCGGCACTTCTGACATTACCATGCGTCCGGTCTTTTCATCCTTTTTGCTCTCTAATTTTACGGTGATAATGCCGTTTAAGTTGCCATTTTTATCTTTTAAGAACTCTTTGACTGTCGTCTGGTAGATACGTGGATCATGTCCAAATACAGCGATCGCTTCCTCCTGACCGTAGTCTGTCTTGCAGACTTTCGGCCACTCCGGCCACGGGTTGTTCTCTGCTCTGGTATCCGGTGCTTTCGGCATCATCTCAAGCTGTGTCACGCTCGCGCAGCCATGGCGGATGGATGTTCCGACACAGTCGTTTCCGGTATCACCGCCACCGATGATGACCACTTTTTTGCCCTTTGCAGAAATATAATTGTTATCTTTCAGGTCGGAATCTAAAAGACTCTTTGTGGTTGCCTTTAAGAAATCCACTGCAAAGTAAATGCCCTTTGCATCACGTCCTGGTGCCTTAATGTCTCGCGGATTTTTTGCACCGCAGGCTAAGATGACGCGGTCATAATCCTTTAATAACTTCGCTGCCTTTACATCTTTTCCGACATTGACGCTGGTTACAAATTCCACGCCTTCTTCTTTCATGATATCCACTTTACGGTCGATCACCCATTTTTCCAGTTTCATGTTCGGGATACCATACATCAAAAGTCCGCCGACACGGTCGTCACGTTCAAACACCGTCACCTGATGCCCACGCTTATTTAACTGGTCTGCTGCGGCAAGTCCTGCAGGACCGGAACCGATGATTGCAACTTTCTTTCCGGTACGCACTCTCGGCGGTTTTGCTGCTGCATATCCCTTTTCATAAGCATTTTCAATAATGCCGTGCTCGTTTGCCTTACAGGTGACCGGATCTTCCCAGTGACCGCAGGTGCAGGCCGCCTCACAGAGTGCCGGGCACACGCGCGATGTAAATTCCGGGAAGTTGTTGGTTTTCTTTAAACGGTTATATGCCTGTTCCCAGTTTCCGGTATAGACAAGATCATTCCACTCCGGTACCAGATTGTGCAGCGGACATCCGCTTGTCATTCCCATGATGGTCATACCGGACTGGCAGAACGGCACACCGCAGTTCATGCATCTTGCGCCCTGAACCTGCTGTTTTTCCATGGAAAGTGGAATATGAAATTCCTTAAAATTTTTGATGCGCTCCTTCGGCTCGATCGCTTTCGCATCTTCTCTCTCGTAATCTATAAATCCAGTTGGTTTTCCCATTGCTCATATCCTCCATCGTGATGCCCTGCGGCACTTGCCGCAGGAACATCTTGCTTATTTAACCTCTCGTGTTTGCATAAAATGCTTCGATCTGCGCCTGTTCCGAGGATAAACCTTTCTCCTCCATCTGAACGATCGCCATCAGCATCCGGTTATAATCGTATGGAATGACCTTTTTGAATTTCGGCAGATATTCGCTGAAATTGTCAAGGATTGCTTTTCCTTTCTCGGAATTGGTCAATGCCACATGCTCTTTGATCATATCCTTTAATTCCATAACATCATATTTATTGGATATTTCTTCGGAAAATACCATTTCTTTGTTCATTCTTGTATACAGATCGTTGTCCTCGTCGAGCACATATGCGATACCGCCGCTCATACCTGCTGCAAAGTTCTTTCCAGTCTTACCGAGGACTACGACACGGCCGCCGGTCATGTATTCACATCCATGGTCGCCGACTCCCTCAACAACTGCGGATGCACCGGAGTTGCGGACACAGAAACGCTCGCCTGCGACACCGCTGATAAATGCTTTTCCGCTGGTTGCACCATAGAGGGCAACGTTACCGATGATGATGTTCTCATCTTTTTTGTATTTCACGCCTGCCGGAGCATAGACAACCAGTTTTCCACCGGAAAGTCCTTTTCCAAAGTAGTCATTGGAATCTCCGACTAACTCTAAGGTCAGTCCTTTCGGGATAAATGCGCCGAAACTCTGTCCGCCTGCGCCGCTGCATTTTACGATAAAGGTATCTTCCGGGAGTCCCTCGCCGCCGTATTTCTTGGTGATCTCGGAACCGAAGATCGTACCGAAGGAACGATCGGTGTTGGTCACTTCCACGTCAATGCTTCTGCGCTGCTGTTTTTCAAGTGCCGGTCCTAACTGTTTTAAGAGCACCGTGATATCTTTTGATTTTTCCAACTCGAAATCATAAACCTGTTTCGGATCAAAGATGACTTTCTTTTTCTGGTCTGCAAACGGGTTGTTTAAGATTTTGGAAAGATCGATCTCTTTCTCCCTGCCGCTTAAATCATCACGAACCTTTAACAGATCGCTTCTGCCGACCATCTCATCGATCGTCTTACAGCCAAGTTTTGCCATGTACTCTCTCAGCTCTGCCGCGATAAAACGCATGAAGTTCTCAACATACTCCGGTTTTCCTGCAAAACGTTTGCGGAGTTCCGGGTTCTGTGTTGCAATACCTGCCGGACAGGTATCCAAGTTACATACACGCATCATGACACAGCCTAAAGTTACAAGCGGTGCGGTCGCAAAACCATATTCTTCTGCGCCGAGCAGCGCTGCGATTGCAACGTCACGTCCGCTCATCAGTTTCCCATCTGTTTCAATGCGGACTTTGTTTCTAAGTCCATTCATGATCAGCGTTTGGTGTGTCTCAGAAAGTCCAAGCTCCCATGGAAGTCCTGCATTGTGGATGGAACTTGCCGGAGCTGCACCGGTACCGCCGTCATAACCGGAGATCAATACAACCTGTGCACCTGCTTTTGCAACACCGGCTGCGACTGTACCAACACCTGCCTCAGATACCAGTTTTACGGTAATTCTCGCATCGCGGTTTGAGTTCTTTAAGTCGAAGATCAGCTGCTCAAGATCCTCGATGGAGTAAATATCGTGATGTGGCGGCGGAGAGATCAGAGCCACGCCCGGAGTGGAAAGTCTGGTCTTTGCGATCCACGGATAAACTTTTTTGCCCGGAAGATGTCCGCCTTCACCAGGTTTTGCCCCCTGTGCCATCTTGATCTGGATCTCCTGTGCACTGACTAAATACTGGCTGGTGACACCGAAACGTCCGGATGCAACCTGTTTGATCGCAGAACAGCGGTTGACACTGCTGTTTTTACTTGCGATACGCTCTGCATCCTCACCACCTTCACCGGAGTTGGATTTTCCATGCAGGCGATTCATTGCGATTGCGAGCGTCTCATGTGCCTCCTGTGAAATGGAACCATAGGACATCGCACCTGTTTTAAATCTCTGTACAATGGAGTCAACACTCTCTACTTCCTCAAGCGGTATACCTTTTTTCGGGTAATTGAAATCCATCAGTCCACGCAGTGTGATCTCTCTTTCTTCCTTATTAACCAGATCCGTGTACTGTTTGAACAGCTCATAGTCACCTCGTCTGGTTGCCTCCTGTAACAGATGGATCGTTGCAGGATTGTAAAGATGCGGGTCTGCTCCGCTTCTCATCTTATGGCGTCCGCGGCTCTCTAAAGTCAGATCGGATTCAAGTCCAAGCGGATCGTAGGCTGCAGAATGAAGCTCATTGACATCATTTTCAATATCCTTTAATGTGATACCACCAATACGGCTGACCGTGTTGGTAAAATATTTGTCAATGACATTTTTATCAATACCGATCGCCTCGAAGATCTTAGAACCCTCGTAAGACTGGATCGTGGAAATACCCATCTTGGATGCGATCTTTACGATACCGTTTAAGATTGCATTGTTGTAATCCTGTACGGCTGCATAGTAATCTTTGTCAAGCATATGCTCGTCCACAAGCTGTTTTACCGTATCCTGTACCAGATATGGGTTGATCGCGCACGCACCATAGCCGAGCAGTGTTGCAAAATGATGTACCTCTCTCGGTTCGCCGGACTCTAAGATCATCGCAACCGATGTTCTCTTTTTCGTTCTTACCAGATGCTGCTGTAAGGCTGAGACAGCAAGCAGTGAAGGAATCGGAACATGGTTCTCATCGATTCCACGGTCAGAAAGGATCAGGATGTTTGCGCCATCTCTGTATGCACGGTCGGCTTCCACAAACAGACGGTCGATTGCCTTTTCAAGGCTTGTGTTTTTATAGTAAATGATCGGGATCACTTCTACTTTAAATCCCGGCACCTTCATGGCTTTGATCTTCATCAGGTCTGTGTTTGTCAGAATCGGGTTATTTACTTTTAGTACCTGGCAGTTCTCTGCCTTCTCCTCTAAGAGGTTACCGTCTTCACCGATATAGACTGTCGTGGATGTTACAACTTTCTCACGGATCGAGTCGATCGGCGGGTTTGTTACCTGTGCAAACAGCTGTTTGAAATAGTTGAATAATGGCTGATGGTCACTTGCAAGTGCAGCAAGCGGTGTATCAATACCCATGGCAGAGGTGCCCTCGCCGCCGTTCTTTGCCATCGGAAGGATTGCTTCACGCAGGGACTCGAATGTATAACCGAAAGCCTTCTGCATTCTCTGGCGCTCTTCCTTGGTGTATTCCGGCACACGCTCGTTCGGGATTTTTAGATCTTCCAGTTTTAAGAGGTTGCGGTCAAGCCATTCACCGTATGGCTGTTTGTTTGCATAAGTTTCTTTCAACTCATCATCGTCGATCACGCGGCCTGCAACGGTATCAACCAGAAGCATTTTACCAGGACGCAGACGCTCTTTTACGAGAATCTTTGTCGGATCGATATCAAGTACACCGACCTCGGAGGAGAGGATCAGATAATCATCATCTGTAATGTAATAACGGGAAGGACGCAGACCGTTGCGGTCAAGCACTGCTCCCATCATATCACCGTCGGAGAACAGAATAGATGCAGGTCCGTCCCACGGCTCCATCATCGTAGCATAATACTGATAGAAATCTTTTTTCTTCTGTGACATGATGCGGTTGTTTGCCCATGGCTCCGGGATCATGATCATAACTGCAAGTGGAAGTTCCATGCCGCTCATAACCAGAAATTCCAAGGTATTATCAAGCATTGCGGAGTCGGAACCCTCGGAATTGATAACCGGAAGTACCTTCTGCAGTTCTCCTTTTAAGTGCTCAGACTCCATCGTCTCCTCGCGGGCAAGCATCTTGTCCGCATTACCCTTGATGGTGTTGATCTCACCGTTATGTACGATAAAACGGTTCGGATGCGCTCTCTCCCAGCTTGGATTCGTGTTCGTGGAGAAACGGGAGTGCACGGTTGCGATCGCTGATTCGTAATCTTTATCCTGTAAGTCAGCAAAGAATAAGCGAAGCTGCTCTACTAAGAACATACCTTTGTATACGATGGTTCTGCTGGATAAAGAAACCACATAAGTATCATCGTTGGACTGTTCAAAAACACGTCTTGCCACATACAGTTTGCGGTCAAAATCAAGTCCCTTTGCCACTTCTGCCGGACGTTTGACAAAGCCCTGCATAATATACGGCATACAGTCAACTGCTTTCTGTCCGAGTTTGGTCGGATCGGTTGGAACTTCTCTCCATCCTAAGAACTCCATTCCTTCCTTGTTCACGATGACCTCAAACATTTTCTTCGCCTGGTTGCGTTTTAATTCATCCTGCGGGAAGAAAAACATGCCGACACCGTAATCTCTCTCATCTCCAAGCTCGATGCCAAGTGGTTTTGTCACTTTGGAGAAAAACTTGTGTGATACCTGAAGCAGAATACCAACACCGTCACCTGTCTTGCCCTCTGCATCTTTACCTGCTCTGTGTTTCAAGTTTTCTACGATCTTTAATGCATTCTCTACCGTTGCATGTGTCTTGATACCTTTGATATTGACAACAGCACCGATACCGCAGTTATCATGTTCAAATCTCGGATCATACATTCCGGTTTCTGTCTTACAGCTGCCCGCTACAGAAAAACGGTCTAATTTCTGCTCTTTCATCTTCAACTTCCTTTCTCCATCCACTCATCTGTCTTTGCCTGAAAAACAGTTGTCTTTTGTCGGATTTGTTATGTATTAATATACAACTTTCATATCCGTTTGTCTACCTGTTTTTTCTTCATATTATCTGATAATATGATAATTATATATAATACATGTATATTATCTGTCTTTTTTATTTATTTTCTCTTAAAATAATATCCATACAAACAATTCAATAGAAAAAAGATGCAAAAAAATTTCATTAATTTTTCTGCATCTTCGCATTTTTATTATTTCTATTAAATTGTGTTTAAATTGTATCTGTGTCTTTCCGCTCTTTTACCTGCAGATCTATGCTTCCATGCCTGCCAGATCATCCATTTTTTTCTTAAACCCATGGTTAAAAATTGCGATTACACGTCCAACTCCGATCACTGCCACCACCGTTCCAAGCCCGATTCCGATCAGATGTCCCTGACAGACCAGTCCGACTGTGATCGTGATACAGATGTTGAAGAGGTCAAAACAGTTTTTGGTAAATCCCACACTCTTATGTACCGTGTCTGCGATCGCCTGCATAGCTTCCGGCAAGTTGATTTGGGTATGCCTCCCCAAATACCAGAATCACTGCCGAAAACAGATTCAGAAACCTTGTGAAAATAAGACTTAACGGCAACTGCAACAGATCCATAAGCAGTGTCAGACGGATGTCCATTTTCTGTGCGTGCATCAAAGTTTCTCCCTCTGCCTTCTGATACCGGAAATGCCGGATCAGATGCAGGATCATCTCCACAAGCACAAACAGTGTGTAGATCACCAGTGTCATATTCATTGTTCTTTCCCTGATTTCTTTCGCTCATCTGTTACAATGTGTTTCAATTCCATTGTCATGGACTAATAGTTTCTTTCCCATATTTGGTCAAAGAAGTCATTTCCCTCCAGTGTTTTCCCATCACAACTATACAAAGCACCATTATCAATGTCAAGTGACAGAAGAAGCGTGGAATCATCCAGGTATGGCGTCATTTTTTCCTTTAAAAGCGGGACAACGTCTTCCCTGTGTGTACATTCGTTCCAGTCCGGATGTTCGTCCTTGTCAACTGCAAATTCAACGCCATAGGTGTCTTCTATCACGATTCCCTTTTCATCATCCACATAAAAGGCTGCAAAGTCATATTGGGCAGTTCCCTGCATTTCGTAGGTCATGCTTATAAGCAGATAGTCCAGACCATCTTTTTTTGAAAGACATATTGTTCCATTGCCTGCATGTGACAGGTGAAAGTTTCGGCTGATAAACCGCGGATGACTCTCATATTCTCCGTCTTTTGTTCCACGATATACTTTCACATAACATCCATACGAACTGTTGCTTATAACATCGTCTACCGCTTCATCCGGCTCACTGCCATATCCAACTACAGAAACGAGATCCGCAATCCCATCATGTGTGAGATCTGCCGTTGTTTCAAATATAGGCACTTCATATGCATCTTTCCCCGGATAATCTGAGTTATAGTAGTTACCATCTTCCCCTAACTGACCGGTATCGCCGTAGGTTGAATAGACATATTCCTGATTTTCCACGATATATTTTTCTGTCTCTGCTACTTTGCCGCATCCGGTGAAGCAGCCACAAAAAAGTGCAGAAACAATCATAGTCATCATTAACTTATGTTTCATTTTCCCACCTCATAATATACTCTTTTTCACCTGTATCTTCATCAATTTCTTCCGCCTGGATCAGAAAATTCTCTCTCAGATAAAAACGCACCGCACGCACATTCTTTTGATATACGCCTAAATGCAGTTCTGTTTTCCCTCTCTTTGCGTGATCTAGCAGCCGTTTTCCAATTCCATTCGACTGTACAGTTTCTTTCACAAACAGTCCTTCTATGTATTGGTCGTTTATCCCGATAAAACCTGCGATCCGACCATTCTTCTCGTCTTCATATACGTATACTTCTGCTTCCGGCAGAATCTGTTTCACCATTTCATAATTGCCGATCCAATATTCCTTGTCTATAAAACTATGTGCCTTGATGTTTGTCTCAAGCCATATCTGCAAAACATCAGATATATCCTTTTCTTCCATTTTTCTTATCATACATTTACCCCATCTCTATTTTCGTCTTAGTGCACTGCAAAGATATCTTTTTACCCACTCCTTATCGCTCATAAAAAATTCATTTTTCTGTATTGATAAAAGCCGGAAAATCCGCAATTTATACGCATTTCCGGCTCTCTGCTTACATATGCTGTCTATCATTCTTTTTGTTTCATAAACTATAGTTCATGCAGCTTCAGGCTCTCTCGTCAAATTCCACATTCTTCTTCCACTTCCAGAACCCCCATATCACAGCGCCAGCCACCACAAGCATCACTGCCGTAAATCCAATTCCTTTCGCATCCATCGTATAGCCAAAGGACAGCCATCCCGTTTCCTCACGCACGACCGACACAGTGTTTGCTGCGATGTGTCCCAGTACCGGCACATAGAAAAATCCTGTTTTTTCATACAAAAATGCAAGCAGACATCCCAAAACCACCGCATACAGAAACTGCACCAGGTTCGCATGCACCAGTCCAAAGATCAATGCGGAACAAATAATTGCAGGTGCGACACCCAACATCAATTTTAGTCTCTGATAAACCACGCCCCGGAATAATAATTCTTCCGCGATTGGGATCAGAAAACAGGATCCAAGGAACTCATAGACTGCTGCGCCTGCAAAAAATGCCTGATTTGCAGTCTGGAACCCTTCTGATGCCTGAATTAATGATGTCATCGCAATGATATTGTTGACTGCAATTCCAAGTGCCGCTATGGACACAACAGTCACGGCAATATTGATTGCCTGCTCACTGCTAAAGCGAAACTTCTTTTTTCCGTAAACAGTATCCCGGATGTTTTGATCTGCCATATAAAATTTTAATATGACCGGAATCGTAACTGCATCACCCACAAGCTGGCGCAGCATGTAAGTCTCATCTGCACTGCCGAGAAGTATCTCCAATGCAAAATAACAGAGACTTGATACCACATAGTAAAGCCCGACCGGATAAATAATCTGCCAGATCTGGAAGCCCTTTGTCTGTTTCATCGTTTGGTTCCCTTCGTATCACGTCCCGCGGTGCGCAGACGGTTTAATGCCACTTCTTTGCCTTTTACTTCAATATTTACTACATCTTCCGCATTCAGAAGATAGATCGCCGCAAGCGCGTCCCCGGCACCTAATTTCATGCCGCGCACACCGACTGCTCCCTTTTTCTTTTCCGGGATACTGGAAATGTCGATCCGTAGGAAAAAGTCTTTTTCGGACTGCATCACGAGCGTCTCCTCAAGTGCAAGTGCCTGTACAAAGATCAGCTCATCGCCCTCATTTAATTTTGTCGCAGCCGTGGTTCGTTTTGCAACGTCAAACTCACTTCCATCCACGACTTTAAGCATAGCAGATTTTGTTCCAAACAACACCTGGGAATGGCTGATTGCCGCAAGGTTCGTGATGTAGACAAAATTTTCCTCGCTGCTGTTATAATTACTCAGGTTATCGATCGGCGTTCCCTTGTCTCGGAATTTACCGTAAGGAAGATCTAACACCTTTAACAGATGCATCTGTCCCTTATTGGTAAAAATGCAGATCTTGTCCGTATTTTTGCAGGTCAGGATATAGCGGTTTTCTGTGTTTGCCGCCTCCTTATTTCTCTCATACGTTGCGACATCCACGGTTTTTGCGTATCCAAAACGATCCATTAAGAATACAACATCCATCTCCTCGATCTTCTTCTCCTCAACGACCGCTTCCTCTAAGTTATCGATCACCGTTTTTCTCGGTTTTGCGTACTCTTTCTTAAAACTCTCCAATTCTTTGATGATGACTTTCGCCATAGCCGCGCGGCTTCCCAAAATATCCTCATATTTTGCGATATTTTTCAAGGTCTCATCATGATCTTTTAAGAGTGCTTCGAGTTCGAGTCCGATTAATTTCTGCAGACGCATCTCAAGAATCGCCGTGGTCTGTCTCTCCGTAAAACGAAGTTTTGCAGCGTCTCGTTTTGACTGTTCGGATTTAAAATTGATGTTATCTGTGATACCGTCGGTTAAGCAGGCTCTCGCATCCTTCACATTTTTACTTCCGCGCAGGATCTCAATGATCAGGTCAATGACATCCGTTGCCTTGATCAGACCTTCCTGAATTTCCTTTTTGTCGCGCTCTTTTGCAAGAAGCGTCTGATATTTGCGTGTTGCAAGCTCATACTGGAAATTCACATGATGCCGGATGATCGGCACGATTCCCATAGTTTCCGGTTTTCCGTCCGCTACCGCTAACATGTTAACGCCAAAGGTATCTTCCAGTTTTGTTTTCTTGTAGAGAAGATTTTTTAAATTTTCGACATCTGCACCCTTTTTCAGCTCCAGAACGATGCGTATTCCCTCTTTTGAGGACTGGTTTGTGATATCAACGATATCGGAAGTTTTCTTTGTCTCAACAAGGCTGTAGATATCGTTTAAGAATTTTCCGATATTGGCACCGATCATGGTGTACGGGATCTCTGTGATCACAAGACGGTCTTTTCCGCCTTTTCCCTTTTCAACTTCAACTTTACCGCGGATCTTGATTTTTCCCATACCGGTTGAATAAACGGCTAACAGTTCATCCTTATTTGCAACGATACCACCAGTCGGAAAATCAGGTCCCGGAATATACTGCATCATCTGCTCGGTATTGATGTCCGGGTCTTTCATATATGCGATCACACCGTCAATGACCTCGCCAAAATTGTGCGGCGGGATACTGGTCGTCATACCGACGGCGATTCCCTCTGCACCGTTTAAAAGCAGGTTTGGAACTTTGACAGGGAGCACCTCCGGCTCTTTTTCCGTCTCATCAAAGTTCGGGACAAAGTTTACGACATCTTTATCTAAGTCCGCCAAATAGGCTTCCTGTGTAATCTTCTGTAAACGCGCCTCAGTATAACGCATTGCTGCGGCGCCATCTCCCTCGATGGAACCAAAATTACCGTGTCCATCCACAAGCGGCAGTCCTTTTTTGAAATCCTGCGCCATCACGACGAGCGCATCATAGATAGAACTGTCACCGTGCGGATGATATTTACCCATCGTATCACCGACAATACGCGCACACTTACGGTACGGCTTGTCATAGCGGATGCCAAGTTCATACATATCATAAAGCGTTCTTCGCTGCACCGGTTTTAAACCATCCCTCACGTCCGGAAGTGCACGCGCAATGATAACGCTCATGGCATAATCAATATAAGATTTCTGCATCAGTTCCGAATACTCGGTGCGGATAATCTGTTCTTCCTGATTCATATCATACTCCATTTCTATCCGTTTTTCAGGGCATCACAAGTCAGCTGGCACTGCTCACTTCCCGCCCACATGTTACTGTCTGCTCCCTGCCAGTCGTTCCAGTAACACCCACATCTCTATCAGATATCAAGTGCTGCGTCTTTTGCATGTTCATAAATAAACATCTTGCGCGGCGGCACATCATTTCCCATCAAAAGTTCCGTGATATCGGACGCCATACGTCCATCTTCGATCTCGATGCGTTTTAAGATCCTCGTTTCCGGGTTCAAGGTCGTCTCCCAGAGCTGCTCCGCATCCATCTCACCGAGACCTTTGTAACGCTGCAGAGTAAAATTGCTCTTATGGTTCCTGCGGTAACGTTCCAATGCCGCATCGTCGTAAAGGTATTCTTCTTCCCCTTTAGACGGGATGGCTTTGTACAATGGCGGCATTGCCACATAGACATGTCCCTCATAGATCAATTCCGGCATAAAACGATAAAACAGTGTCAGAAGCAGTGTGGAAATATGTGCTCCATCGACGTCGGCATCTGCCATGATGATGATCTTGTCATAGCGCAGTTTCGTGATGTCAAAATCATTGCCGTATCCTTCGGAAAAACCACATCCAAATGCATTGATCATCGTCTTGATCTCTGCATTTGCAAGCACCTTGTCAATACTTGCTTTCTCAACATTTAAAATCTTACCACGGATCGGCAGGATTGCCTGAAAATTACGGTCACGCGCCGTCTTTGCAGAACCTCCCGCGGAATCTCCCTCGACGATAAATATCTCACAGATCGACGCGTCCCTGCTCTCACAGTTTGCAAGCTTTCCGTTGGAATCAAAAGAGAATTTCTGTTTTGTCAGAAGATTCGTCTTCGCGCGCTCCTCGGTCTTGCGGATCTTTGCCGCTTTCTCCGCGCAGGAGATCACGGTCTTTAATACCTCTAAATTTTTGTCAAAATAAAGCTGAATCTCATCCCCGGTCACTTTTGCCGTGACACGCGACGCATCCTGATTATCCAGTTTTGTCTTGGTCTGTCCTTCAAAACGTGGGTCCGGGTGTTTGATGGAAACGATCGCCGTCATACCATTACGGACATCCGCTCCCGTAAAATTAGAATCCTTTTCCTTTAAAATGCCAAGTTCTCTCGCATAGGAATTGATGACTGTAGTAAACACCGTCTTAAATCCCGTGATATGCGTACCACCCTCCGCATTAAAAATATTGTTGCAGAATCCTAAAATATTCTCATGGAACTCATTTGTATACTGGAATGCTGCCTCAACCGTGATTCCGTCCTGCTCGCCCTTAAAATACACCACATCGTGAAGCACCTCGTTCTTTTTGTTCAGATCCTTGACAAAACCAATGATACCCTCTTCCTCATGATATACAATATGTTCCACTTCCGGTCCACGTTTATCCTCATAAATAATCGTCAGTGCCGGGTTCAAGTATGCTGTCTCATGCATACGGCTTTTTACTTCGTCCTCTTTGAATCTGGTCTTTTCAAAAATCTCAGGATCCGGAAGAAAATTGACCTTCGTACCGGTTTTTTTCGTTTTTCCAATGGTCGGAAGAAGCCCGTTTTCCAGTTCCACCACCGGAATACCACGCTCATAACCATCGTGATGAATGTAACCATCCCTGCTGATCCATACATCCATATGTGTCGACAATGCATTTACAACAGACGAACCTACTCCATGCAGTCCTCCACTGGTCTTATAAGCGGAATCATCAAACTTTCCTCCTGCATGCAGCGTCGTATAAACAATACGCGCAGCTGAAACTCCCTTTGCATGCATGCCGACCGGAACGCCTCGTCCGTTATCCTCAACGGTACAGGAACCATCCGCTTCTAATGTTACACGGATCGTATCGCAGGCTCCCGCAAGATGTTCATCCACTGCATTGTCCACAATCTCGTAGATCAGGTGATTCAATCCTTTGCGCGAAACACTTCCGATATACATTCCCGGTCTTTTTCTTACCGCCTCAAGCCCTTCGAGAACGGAAATACTGCTCTCGTCATAGCCGCCTGTTTTTGCCATTTCTTTCTTCCCTTTCCTGCTAAATCTATTACTTTTATACTGAATTGCTATCTCTGATCCGTATCCTGACGTCTCGCATACCGCATATGAGAAATAACCATCAGTGCAAGTTTAAACGTCATCGCATCGTCAAATTTACGGATATCAAGTCCAATGATTTTCTCTAATCGCTCCAGACGGTACACTAAAGTATTTCTGTGCACATAAAGCTGTCTGGCTGTCTCTGAAATGTTCAGATTGTTTTCAAAAAACTTCTGAATCGTCGTCGTTGTCTCTTCATTAAAAATATCCGGGATCTCATCCCCAAACACCTCATGAATAAACATCTCACAGAGACTCATCGGAAGCTGGTAGATCAGACGCCCGATACCAAGATAACGATATGCGATCGTCTCTTTTTCTGCATAGAAAATCTTTCCAACCTCAAGCGCCATCTTTGCCTCCTGATAGGATTTTGCAATATCCGGCAGATTATTCACCTGATTGCCGTAGCCGACCCTCACGCGCACCATTGCCTCGGTATGCATATTGTCCACAATCATATCGGCCAATTTCTGTAATTCATCTTCATTCTTCACGTCGCGAACATCCTTGATCAGGACGATGCTCTGCTCGTCCACTTCTGTCACATAATCACGCATCTTGGTTGCAAAGAGATTTTTCACAAGCTCCACTGCGGTGGAATCTTTCTTATCTTCTAAATCGATCACATAAACCACACGCTCCGCCTGCTCGATATGAAGTTTCTGCGCCTTATTGTACATATCTACGACCAACATATTTCCAAGCAGAATATTCTGCATGAAATTGTTGCGGTCGAACTGCTCCATGTAGGCAGCCGCAAGGTTTCTGATCTGGCAGACTGCAAGGCGTCCCACCATATAAGCATCCTCTGCCTGTGATTTGGTCAGCAGAATATATTCTATCTCTCCATCAGCGATCACCTTAAAAAAATGATATCCTGAGAGCATCTGGCTCTCAGCCATGGAATCTGCAAAAGATGTGATTGCACCTTCTAAATCTCCCTCCGGCTCAAATGTTGCTGCAACCGGCTTTCCTTTTTCCGTGTAAAGTGCAAGATCAATTCTCGATATATCCTTTATCTCATCAAGTGCTGTCTGTATTTTATGGTTTGAAATCATAATCTATTTCCTTTCCGATATCTCCCCTTCGTCTGGTTCCACCCATCATCCGATCTATAATTTCATCCTTACTGACGAACAAAAACTGGGTACATCACTGTACCCAGTTTTATTTTAAATGATGTTCTGTTTAATTTTACCGAATTAGTTGGTAATTGTCAATTCTGTTTCTTTGTCGAAAACATGAATCTTCTCAGGATCAATAGCAAGTTTGATGTGATCTCCCATACGTGCTGTTGTTCTGGAATCAACTTTTGCAGTCATGCTTGTGCCTGCTACTTTGAAGTATAATAATACCTCAGAACCTAATAACTCGTATCCTGTTACATCAGCCTCGAATGCGCAATCTTGGTGTGCTTCGATCTCAATCTCGGAATCTCCAATATCCTCTGGTCTGATACCCATAACAACTGTCTTTCCGTTGCATCCTGCATCTGCAAGTTTCTTTGCTTTTGCTGGTGGTAATACGATTGTTGTGTTATCGAATGTAAGAGAAACTTTGTCTCCCTCAACTTTACATTTTGTATCGATGAAGTTCATCTGCGGAGAACCAATGAATCCTGCAACGAATAAGTTGTTCGGCTCATTGTATAATTTCTGCGGAGAATCAACCTGCATGATAACACCATCTTTTAATACAACGATTCTGGTACCAAGTGTCATAGCCTCGGTCTGATCATGTGTTACATAGATGATAGTTGCTTTTAATCTGTTATGTAAAGAAGCGATCTCAGAACGCATCTGTACACGAAGTTTTGCATCCAGGTTGGATAACGGCTCATCCATAAGGAATACCTTAGGATTACGAACGATGGCACGTCCCATAGCAACACGCTGTCTCTGTCCACCGGATAAAGCCTTTGGTTTACGGTCTAATAATTTCTCAAGGTCAAGAATCTTAGCTGCTTCTTCAACTTTTCTCTTGATTTCATCCTTAGGAACTTTTCTTAATTTTAATCCGAATGCCATGTTATCGAAAACGGTCATATGAGGATACAGAGCGTAGTTCTGGAATACCATTGCGATATCTCTGTCTTTTGGCTCAACATCGTTCATGAGCTTTCCGTCGATATAGAACTCACCAGAGGAAATCTCCTCAAGTCCGGCGATCATACGAAGTGTAGTAGATTTACCACATCCGGATGGTCCTACGAAAATGATGAACTCCTGATCTTCTACTTCAAGGTTGAAATCCTTAACAGCCTCAAAACCGTTTGGATAAACTTTGCAAATGTTTTTTAATGATAAACTTGCCATTGGTCTAAATACCTCCTGATATTTGTGTTTCGTTATTTGATAACTATACTATACAAAAAAGATGCAAAAAGCACCATATGCCTCCTACACAAAGAATTTTGTTTTTTCTTGTAGGATGTCACAGTGCTCTGTGCATCTTTTCCATCTTTTCGTCAAACTGACGGCTTTTCCATCAAAAACTGTACAGATTGACGGATACAGACGTTCCTCTTTTTTTATAAAAGGTTTATTTTATGTTCCGCTGAAATCATTTCTTTTTACGGATCCGGTGAAACTGCGGTCTTAATACCAGTTCCGGGATTACAATACCTTCACGCTGCGTCAGCACATATTCCACTGCTTCTGCTACTTCTTCCGGGGTAAGATAAGATTCTTTTTCTTCTCCCACCGTAAAGTCCGCGTTCCGGTACAGATTTGTCTCCGTCATATCCGGGTAAACCGCCGTCACTTTGACGCCGTATTTTCTTGCCTCATCAAACAGGCTTGACGAAAACGATGCAAGTCCTGCTTTGGTTGCCGCATAAGCACAGCCGTGCGGACTCGGCTGTTTTGCCGTAACAGATGAAATATTGATAATGTAACCGCCGTTTTTTTTCAGCGTCCGTAATAATTGCTGGGTTAAGATCAACGGTGCTTCTAAGTTCACACGGACCATTTCCTGTATCTTTTTGGGATTCAGTTCCTCGTGCAGACCATAGTAAGCTGCACCGGCATTATTGACAAGGACTTTTACCGTGTGCTCCGATGTGACCTGTTTAACGATAGCGCACAGTTTATCCGTATCGGTGAGGTCACAGATGATTGGATGAAATATGGCATTTTTCAAATCATTTTCACACTGAGGTACTCCGGCAATGTCTCTATCCTCTTCCGTATCAAATCTGCGCCCGATCCCAAATACTTCATATCCGAGCACACCTAATTTTCCACTGATAGCGCGTCCGATACCAGACGAGGCACCCGTTACGATGGCTGTATATTTCTGTGTCATAGCTGTTTTCCTCTCACGACTCCCACCGGAAGATCTTCTCTTCCGGCACATACTCTAAAAGCTGTCTGATCAGAAATCTCTCCATCTGTTCTGTCAGCTCTTTTCCATAATGATAAACCCCGCCGTCATTCTGAAATGGGAACTGCACTACTGCAGAATACGGCTCGTTTTTCCGCATTTTCTTCAGATAATCCTGCGATACACGAAAAGAGCCGACACTGACATCAAAGATCTGATCCATTGGAACTTCTTTTGTGACAAGTTCTAACATTTCATGGTACTCTTTTTCCCAGTCCGGGCAGTAAATCATCGGATCAAAACACAGTCGCACCGGGAATCCTTTTTTTACCGCATCTGCCACACAGCGGACACGCTGCAAAAGTGATGGCGTATTGTGCTCATACTGTTTTGTGATCTGCTGCGGCGAAAGTGTAAACGCATAGATTATATTTTTATCGGGTATCAGATCGTCAAAGAGCTTCACATTCGCCGACTTTGTACGGATTTCGATCTTAAGCGGATATGTAGATCTTTTATTTTCTTCCAGAACAAAATGCTCCCACTCCCTGACATAACCGGTCATTGTCTCAAATGCAAGCAGATCTGTATCATAGGACACACACAGATAAACCGGGTGTTCTGAAAGCATCCGGTGAAGTTCTTCAAAAATATCTTCGATATTTACAAAAATTACGATATTCGCGGAGGGATACATTCCTTTTAAATAGCAGTATTCACAGTCATAGATGCAGTTCATCATACAGGATGTATAATAAAAATAAGTATTTCCAAAATTCTGGCACACCGGTGCCCCCTGATAGATCAGACTGCCTGTCTTTTTTGCCAGGATCAGGTTCTGCGCATGATGTTGTTCTTCATAGTCCTGTCTGCGTCTGCAGAATACATCTTTGTAATGTCTGATATACACAATCTCTGCTTTCATAAAACGCGCTAAGATTTGCTTTACCCGCGGATGTTCTGCTATTTCTTCTTCCACATAAATATGAAAAAAAAACGGATTATAATAATTTTCGTCCAAACTCTTCAAAGCAGCGTTTCCCCTCTCTTTTATCCTTACAGGGCAGCTCCCCCGCCTGATACATTTCTTCTATGATTCCCTGATAATCAATTCCGGCAAGTACTGCATATTTCAGATGCTGCATTACTGCGGCCTGCATCACAGCCGAACAGTGCATATCCTCATTTAACTTCTGTGCAAGCTCCGATACTTCCCCCATCGCTTTTTTGTTCTGCAGCTTTTTTATCCCGTCGATCTTCCTCAGTTCATCCAGGTAACTCCGGATTCCGGGAACTGCGCCCGCAATGCCCTGTTTCAGCATTTCTGCAGACAATTCCTGCACATTTCCCTTGTCTGTCACAACTTTTAAAAAAGACATCTGATGCGGGCCGAAAAAATATGCTCCTGCCTGATATATGGAAGAGGCCTCCATATCATAAAGAAAACCGTCTGCCACACTATTTTTTATGACCGTTTCGTATTTTGGGATTAACTCTGTTTTGTTTTCTGTATGATAAAGCATTGCACCTGTCACAATTTCAGCTTCCTCAAAAGGATGTCTGTATAAAATATCCGGATAAAATGTACGCCCTGTCACATGCTCCATGATCTTTTTGCACAGATACACTTCTCCTGCCTTTACTGACTGTTCCTGTACTGTTTTTCTCTTGTCGGAAGAATGTAGACCATCTCCGGCTGCGGTTTCTTTTTCCGATACATTTCTACAAGTTTGACCGGATCCTTTTGAGCAAGAAACTTTTGCGCAAGTACCGATATTGACCAGAAAATCCGCCGGCTGTGGAGTTCTTTTCGTACAGATTCTCGCCACGGCCGCCGTCGCTGCGTTCATTCCGCATCCCGTTACCGTAAGAAGAATATTTTCTTCCTCAGAAAAAAAGACAGGAAAACAAGTTTCATCTGTCTTTTTCTTCAATCCATATTCACGAATCAGTGGTTCTGCCTCATGGTATAAGGCACAAAATATATATATCATAATTTACGCTCTTCCGGTGCTTCCGATACCGCCGCGGTTTTCATTGCCAAGTGTATCTGTCTCCTCAAAACGGATGACCGGCTGATGTTTCTGGATGCGGAACTGGCAGATGCGGTCATTGACATTGATCTCCGTGTCACGCATTGCAAGTGCCGGCATCATCCACACATCATCATCTCCGCAGTAGCTTTCATCTACAACACCCATGTGGTTTGTCTGAATGATTCCAAAATTCTTGTAGGTAGAACTTCTCGGTACAATAACTGCCTCATATCCTGCCGGAAGCTGCATGGACACGCCAAGTTTAATCAATTTAAATTCGCCTTTTTTTAATACAACGTGTTCTGCTGAGCGAAGATCGATCCAGTCACTCTTTCCGTCAATATAGGTAAGTTTTTCTATTTCATTTGAATGATATTTAATTCTGATCGTCTGCTGTTCCATTTTTACTCCTGTCTATTCTTCCCACTCTAAGCTGCTGTGTTCTTCTCTGCGGTCACGCAGCATCAGCTCGCGCACTGCGTCTTTTGCCGGTTTATCATCAAACAGAACGTGATTGATCTCCTCGATGATCGGCATAGCCACTTCATACTTTCTTGCAAGCGCGATTGCTGCTTTTGCAGAGTAAACACCCTCAACGACCATCTTTACCTCATCCATCGCCTGCTTCATCGTATATCCCTGTCCCATCAGCATGCCGGCTTTGCGGTTTCTGGAATGTTTGCTCTCGCAGGTTACGATCAGATCACCAATACCGGTCAGACCGCTCAATGTTTCTGCATTTGCCCCCATCTTAATTGCAAGTCTGCTGATTTCAGATATACCGCGTGTGATCAACGCTGCCTTGGTATTATCTCCGTATCCAAGTCCGTCCGCCATACCTGCTGCAAGTGCGATCACATTTTTTAAAGATCCGCCAAGTTCCATTCCAAGGACGTCAGGACTTGTGTATACACGGAATACTTCATTCATGAAAATATCCTGCACACCCTCAGCCACAGACTTCTTTCTTGCACCCGCAACGACTGTGGTCGGGAGTCCGATTCCAACTTCCTCTGCATGGCTCGGTCCGCACATCACTGCCACATCAGCAGCAGGAATTTCCTGCTCCACGATATCAGAAAGTGTCATCAGGGTATTTTCCTCAATACCTTTTGCCACACAGACGATCACCTGTCCCTTTTTTACAAAAGGTGCCATAGATTTTGCCGTGCTTCTCGTAAAAACAGACGGCACCGCAAGGATCAGATAATCTTTTCCTTCGATCGCCTCTTTTAAATCTGTGGTAAATGTAATATCTTCCGGTAATTTCACTCCCGGAAGTTTATCCACATGCTCGTGTTTTTCACGGAGCATCTGTACTTCCTGCTCCACGATCGACCAGACTGTCACATCGTTTCCATTTGTATGTAATACCAGAGAAAGTGCCGTACCCCAGCTTCCTGCACCAATAACGGCTGTCTTTGCCATTCTGTCATTCCTCCTGATTCTTTTTCATTCCAAATTTGTTTTCTGTTCCAGTAAGCAGACGCTTAATATTGGCTTTGTGTCTCCATAATGCCATCGCTGTAAAACATGCACTGACAATGTAAAATTCCGGCAGATATGCCGTATCCACATGAAGATATCCCATGTGGCCAAATATCAGTACCTGGATCAGATAACTTGTCACAACAAGGATAGAACCTAACGATACATATCTTGTAATCGCGATTGATCCAATAAACAGTATCAGGCAAATTGGCGCTGCAAGCGGACACACTGCAAGGATCATACCGGACGTACATGCAATCCCTTTTCCACCCTTAAATTTCAGATAAAATGGGAAGTTGTGTCCCAAAACTGCTCCGAACCCTGCGTAAAGTTCTAAGATCTTGACCGCATCCGGATATTTTCCGATAAAAATGAAACGGATCAGAAGCACTGCAAAAATCGCTTTAAACAGATCACCCAGAAAAGTGATTAATCCAGCCTTCCAGCCTAACACGCGCAGCGTATTTGTCGTTCCCGCATTGCCGCTGCCCTGTGTTCTGATATCCACGCCGTGCTTTTCTCCATAAATATATCCTGTCTGGAATAACCCAAAACAATACCCCACTGCCACTGCTATGACTCTTGCCCCAAGCATTACTGTTCTTCCTTCCTCTCACGAATGATAAATTTTAACGCCGTTCCACGGAATCCAAATGTATCACGGATACGGTTTTCCAGATAACGGGTATAAGAAAAATGCATCAATTCTTTGTCGTTGACAAAAATAACAAACGTTGGCGGCTTTACCGCAACCTGTGTGGTATAGTAGATTTTCAGACGTTTTCCTTTGTCTGAAGGCGGCTGCTGCATTGCTACTGCCTCCGCAACGATCTCATTTAAGACACCGGTTGCAACACGCATGCTGTTATTCTCAATGACAAGGTCGATCATGTCAAACAGTTTGTTTAAACGCTGTCCTGATTTTGCAGAGATAAATAAAATTTCTGCATATGGCATAAAGCTTAAAATCTGACGGATTTTCTCCGTATGGCGGTAGATTGTCTTATCATCTTTTTCAATGGCATCCCATTTATTGACTGCAATGATGATACCCTTTCCACGCTCATGAGCGATTCCTGCGATTTTTGCATCCTGTTCGGTCACACCCTCGGTCGCATCGATCACAATGATACACACATCGGCGCGCTCCACTGCCGTCACGGCACGGATGATACTATAACGCTCGATTTCTTCCTTGATCTTATTCTTACGGCGCAGTCCTGCTGTATCGATAAACACATATTCCTTTCCGTTGTACCGGATATCCGTATCGATTGCATCACGGGTCGTACCTGCAATATCGGACACGATCACGCGGTCCTCCTGTGCAAGTTTATTGATCAGGGATGACTTTCCAACATTTGGTTTTCCGATGATCGCAACCTTCGGTCTCTCATCTTCCGCCTCATCTTTGTTGTATTCCGGGAAATTCTTTACCACCTCGTCAAGCATATCTCCAAGTCCTAACATGGAGGATGCAGAAATCGGATACGGATCCCCGATACCCAGATTATAAAACTCATACACATCCGGCATAAATTTTTCAAAACTGTCCACTTTGTTGACAACTAAAACAACCGGCTTTCCGGAACGGCGCAGCATATCTGCCACCTTAGAATCCGAATCCTGCAGTCCCTGTCTCACGTCTGTCAAAAAAATGATCACATCCGCAGTTGCGATCGCAATCTCCGCCTGCTCACGCATCTGGGATAAAATAATATCTTTACTGTCTGGTTCAATACCACCGGTATCGATCATGGTAAAATGATAATCCAGCCAGGTCACATCCGCATAGATCCTGTCTCTGGTCACGCCCGGCGTATCCTTTACGATGGAAATCCGCTCGCCTGCAAGCACATTAAACAACGTCGATTTTCCAACATTCGGACGACCAACAATCGCCACTACGGGTTTACTCATAATTTCCTGTACTCCTTTTATTCTCAAATCTCATTCACTTCATGAGCGGCTGATACTACGCTCTGAACATTATTTTGATTTTACAATATCCTGTGGTTCTTGTAAAGATATTTTCCATTGCGGGCTTTTACAGAACATTTCACGAATTTTTGATTTATTCTGTCACACCTGTCTTTTTCTGGATCTCATCAAGTTCATCATAATTATACAGATGCCAGGTGTCACTGAGCACACCCATCTTTTCCAATGCCTTTACCGTATTTTCGCACTTCGGTCCAAACTGGATATAACTGTTTCCGGATGCATCGCCATACGCAACATTATCATTTCGCGCATTCCGGTAATCATAATAATTATAATAGTAATCCCAGGTCTGGTAATCATTTCCTTTTCCATAATAAGAAATCGAAAATGAATTGGTATACATCTCGTCCTGTCCATCCTTATAAACCGCCGGAAGCTGGTAATAATCAAAATTGCCCTCTTTTACATCCTGCTTGATAGCATCACACAGTATGTTGCTCTCCTGTCTGGAAAATGTATATACATCCGATTCGCCATCACTTTTATAAATTGTTAAATAACCGGAATAATAATCATTCTCTTTATATCCGTTTCCAAGAACCTGTTTCATCATGTTATCCGGATCTGTCTCCAGGGCAGTCAGTTTAAATGCAACTGAATTTTTGTCTTTTAATGCCTTCTCCGTAACGGAAACCGGATATCTCCGCTCAAACACAGAGCCATCCTTCATGTAATACCGGAACGATGTATAATAATAATTTTTTCCCTTTTTATAGACAGATAAATATTCATCTTTGCTGTCAATACACTGTTTCTGTAATTCCAGTACTTCCGGGATCTGCTCTTTTGAAACACAGACCGGATAATCCATATTCACAAATGCAGCTTCAATCTCAGATGCATCCGGGATCTTGCGCTCAATGCCAAAGACATCCACGCGGAAACAGGTCAGTAATATCAGCACAACCGCCACAAAACCAGCCCACTCTGCAATTCTTTTTTTGCACAGTACACGGAAATTCTTCTGCAAAACCATTTCTGCCGCAAAAAAACAGATGCTTCCAAAAATGACCATAAAAATCATAAGGCTGATAAATTCATTCACTTTGATATATTCAAGTACCAGAGCAGATACGGCAAGTGCGATCAGTCCGCCGCCACAGATACCGGATATCCAGCGGAATACCGGTCTTAAAGCTGCAATACTGACTACGTCTCCGGTTGTTTCGATTTTACGATTTTTATATAAAAAGTACGCAAAAACCGTGATCACAACTGCTGCCACAGCATAAACTGCAACTGTTTTTCCGCCACTGATCGTAACTCCGACTGCCTGCACATAGTCCTTATCGTATTTTACTCCCATAACCAGATTACGGATCAGATAATCAAGCGGTGACAATCTACTGGTCTGACTCGAAGTCCATGTATCTGATACACCGTAACAGATCAGACTTGATATATTCTGCACCATCTTCATACAGCCGATCCATAGATAATTGACTGCCAGATAATAAAACGGCATGGCAAAAATATTTCCCGTCAGCATAGCCACAAATACCGCAAGCGCATATGCGAAAAAAGATACGCCTGCCATGTATAAAAACCAGTAAAACAGATACTGGATACAGGTAATCTGGTTTGCCAGGCAGACCAGTACACCGGCAATAAATGCAATCAGTTCCGGGACAAACAGAAAAACAAAACCGGAAACATAATTGGTGATATAAAGTTCCCGCCTGTCTAACGGCAGGGAGTGTATCATATTGGCATTTCTGGGATTATATAAATAAGAAAACACTGCAAGTGCTGCCGCTGCCGCTGCAATAAAAACCGGTATTACCGATCCCGCACCTGCTAACGCCGACCCAATCACATAATATTGTTTCTGTGTAAGCGGAACGTTTCCGATATAATTACTCTCATTATTTGCATAAAGCCAGATACTGAGCGGCACTACCACGATCAGATAGCACAGGTATACGATCCAGATCGGCCAGTAATGTGTAAGATTCTTTTTAAATATCGTTGTATTAAAAGAGGATGTCTTTGACTTCATAATCAGCACCTCCCATTTCATAGATAAAGATTTCTTCCAATGTCAGTGGAAGGACATCCACGATTGCCGGATTTGCTGCCGCTAAAGCTTTTTTGGCATCTTCCGGATCTCCTTTTACGATCAGCGTGTATACACGTCCCGTATTGGACATATGAAGGACTTCAAATTCTTCCGGCAGCTTCGGCACACCATTCTGGCATGCAACCTGGATTTTTGATACGCTGCCCTGCAGATCGCTTAAAGACCGCTCGATCATGATCGTTCCCTGATGCATAATGCCGACATGATCACAGACATCCTCCAGCTCTCTTAAATTGTGGGATGATACCAGTACTGTCATCTGATTTTCTGCAACTTCCGACATGATGATGCTCCAGATCTGTCTGCGCATAACCGGATCAAGACCGTCTACCGGCTCATCTAAGATCATCAGTTCCGGTTTTGCACAGATCGCAAGCCAGAAAGCAACCTGTTTCTGCATTCCTTTCGATAGTCGTCTGATACTTCTTTTTACGTCGATATTTGGGAAAAACTCCTGCATACGGTAAAAAAGTTTTTCATCAAATGCAGGATAAATTCCCTGATAAAAACGCTTCATTTCCATCGTATCTGCCTGCATAAAATAAAATATTTCATCCGGGATATAAGAAAATTTCGCTTTTACTTTTTTATTCTCATACACCGGTTTCCCCGCAATGAGGACTTCTCCTGCATCCGGTTTATACACCCCTGTAATATGGCGGATCAGTGTCGATTTTCCTGCTCCGTTCGGTCCGACCAGTCCATAGATCGCACCTTTTTCCACATGCATGTCCACGCCTTTCAATGCATGAAATCCCTCAAAAGACTTTTCCAGATGATTTACCTGTATCATTGGTCCACCTTCCCTTCTGCCAGATTATCCATACGTTCGACCAATTCCTTTTCCTTTACAGACAAAAAGAATAATTCTTCCACGATCTCATCAAATTCTGTCAGTAACTCTTTCGCCCTCGCATCATAAACTTCTTTTCGTTCTGCAACAAAAGTTCCTTTTCCAGTGACCGTATAAATATAGCCTTCACTTTCCAAATCCCGGTATGCTTTCTGGATCGTGTTCGGGTTGATTGCAAGCTTCGCCGCAAGTTCCCGGACCGATGGCAGTTTTTCATCCGCAGAAAGAGAATTTGATATTACAAGTTTTCTGAGTCCATCCTTGATCTGTTCGTAGATCGGTTTGGAATCACGATAATTTAACTGTATCAATCAGATACCCCCTGTCTGTACTAACCGTACTATTTTCTATCATACGGTCACTATAACACGGGGTATCTGCTGATACAATAAAGATAATCCTATGATATTATGAAGATTTTATGAAGCCTGCTCAAAGTTCCTGTAAAAATGTACGCCCGATTCTTTAACCCAAATAAGCGCGCAGTAACTCAAATGTATTTTTCACGCCGTCCTTATGGCTTCTCTCGTATCCGTGGGAGGCATACACTCCTGCGCCAATCAGACCGTGGCGCACATCATAACCTGCCGTCAGTGCCACATCCGCATCTGAACCGTAGTATGGATAAACGTCCACGGTAAAATCAAGATCGTTGTCTTTTGCAGCTTTGATCAGACCTGTGACTACATCATAATTGTAAGGTCCCCTGCTGTCTTTTGCGCAGATGGAAACCTGTGTTTCTTTGCAGGAAAGTCCGTCTCCCACGCATCCCATATCCACGGAGATCACCTCTGTCACTCCCTCCGGGATAGATGCCGCACCGCCGTGTCCGACTTCCTCGTAAACTGTGATATGCTGGTATACCATACGCTCCGTTGTGATATTTTCTTCTTTTAAATATTTTGCATATCCAAGTAAAATGCCGACACTTAATTTATCATCTAAGAAACGGCTCTTGATATAACCGGTCTTTGTCACTGTGGTGCGCGGATCAAAACATACAAAATCCCCTGCCATAATGCCAAGTTTTTCTGTTTCTTCCCTGGAATCTGCTTTTTCATCAAGCACGATCTCCATCTCATCCCAGCTTCGCTTGGTATCACTGTAATCCCCGTTCACATGGACGGAAGCGTTTGAAAGCTGGCAGGTTCCCTCAAATGTACCGGAAAATCTGGTTGCCACACGGCAGTTTTCCGCCTCTGCATTATTGGCATTCATACCACCGATCGGAGATACCTTTAATCTTCCGTTTGACTTGATCTCCGTTACGATCGCACCTAAGGTGTCAATATGTGCCTCTAACATCACGGCATCCTCTTTATTTTTGCCGCCCAATGCGACAAGGACGCCGCCCTTTACGGTAAGTTTTGGCTCATATCCCAATGCACGGTATTCGCCTAAGACATACTCTGCCACCTCTTTGGTGTAGCCGGACGGACTGTCGATCGCAAGGATCTTTTTTGTCTCTTCCACGATATAATCAATATAATTTTTCTTTTCCATTTTTTCTTTTCCTCTTTTTTATTTTATATTCCAATGACTGTTTGCGTTCATTGTATTTATGCGTTTCTCAGATAAATAAACGCGCCAAGATTTCCGCGTTTTCCATGGCTTGCACGGTGGGAAAACAGAAGATCCGGGTTACAGCAGGTGCAGATGTTCGTGACTGCGATCTTTTCTTTTAAAACTCCTGCTTCTGTCAGGACGATCTCGTTCGCCCTCCAGAGATCAAGCTGGTACTTGCCATTTTTCTTATCGAGCAAGATCTCATCTGCATGCCCCGGGAACGCCTCTTTAAAAGCATCTGCGACATCCTCACTGACCTCATAGCAGTCCTGGCAGATGGACGGACCGATGGCACAGACTAAATCTTTCGCCTCCGTGCCAAATTCACGTTTCATCGCTGTGATCGTGGCCGCTCCCATTTTTCCGACCGTTCCCTTCCAGCCGGAATGGCTCATGCCAATCGCACGGTGCACCGGATCCACAAAGTATAACGGCACGCAGTCTGCATAAAACGTCGAGAGTACAAGTCCCGGTTCGTTTGTGATCAGTCCGTCAATATCCGTATAATCCCTCTCTTTTACAATCCCTTTTCCGGCATCCTCCGCCGTCACCCTGCGCACATTTGTCGTGTGTGTCTGATCGGTAAACACAAACTTTGAAACATCTGTTTTCATTGCGCCGGCGAGCCGCCTGAAATTTTCTCTTACGGCTGCATCCTCATCCCCGCGCGTAAAACTTAAATTCAGGGATTCATAAATCCCTTTACTCACACCACCAATCCGTGTGGTAAAACAATGTTCTACGATGCCCGTCTGCTCAAGCAGTGGATATTTAAGGAGCGGTAATGTGCTGCCCGCTCCATTTTCACACCATACTTCTTCTAACACAATGTCATTATTTTTCTTTTTTAGATTCACAATGTTGCCCTTCCTGTTTTTTTCTAAAGATACCCCTGATACTCAAACGCATTCTTTATGAGTTCCACCCCGTCACCGGACACCGCCGCAACATCAAAACGGCACGGCGTATCCATCCCGCATCCATGGGTCAGCAGATAATACGATGCAACTTTGCTGATCGTACGCTGCTTTCTTGGTGTCACTGCCTCCGCCGGATGTCCGCAGCTTTTGTCTCTGCGGTATTTTACCTCTATAAACACAAGGTATCCGTGATCTTTTGCAATGATGTCGATCTCGCCCATACGGCAGCGGAAATTATATTGCAGGATCTCATATCCTTGTGTTTTTAAATATTCACCTGCCATCTTTTCATATGCAGTCCCCACTGCACGCCTGTTTACTTTCTCCGTACTTTCTCCCCCGTTTTTATACTATTTTATTTTACATTTCCAGTGCATCAAAAACAAGATCTGATCAAAGTAACCCTGCCCTGCTTAATTTAGCTTTCATTTTATCCATATCATCCACAAACACCAGAATCTCTGCCACAACATCATAGAGCTCCGGCGGTATCGTATCCCCGATCTGCAGTTTTGAGAGTGTTTCGGCTAACTTATTATCCTGATAAAACGGTACATCATTTTCTTTTGCCTTTTCAATGATACGCTCTGCGACCTCGCCTTTTCCCGCTGCTAAAATCTTTGGTGCCGCATCCCCCGGCTCATATGCCACCGCTACTGCAGTTTTTTGTTTTTTCTCCTGTTCTTTGTTTTTTCCATCAAACCACATATCTGCCTCCTGCGCTGTCTATGCACGCACATCAAACGAATATCTGTGAAGCGTTCCTGCCTGTGGCATGTCCCGCTGCAGGAAATCTTCCACAAATTCAACCTTTTTTTCTTCTTTTGACATCGTAATGCTGCATCGGTACCCCTTCTGTGCCAGCCGTTTTTCCAACACCGGAAGATGTTTTTCGATCAGGTCATAGGACGCGTCATCCGCAATGTAAAAATTCGTCTTTACATTTTTATCTTTCATGCGTATGGAAACATCCGTGGAACCTAAGTTTTCAAGATCCAAATGTAAAAATGCAGTCAGTTCCGCTTCCGGATCATTCAGATTCTTTTTGTTTGTGTATACATACAGATCTCCCGATGCATTCTGCCCTGACAATTTGAGCGGAAGCTGTACATATGTGTAGACCTGGTTAATCTGATTCATAAATTCTATATTACTGCGGATATCTGCTGCCGTCTGTACAAAGGAATTCTGTGTGACTCCGGCAGCTTTCATCACATTTTCCATCTGTTTCATCTGGTGATCCAGCCGCTCATAAAGGTCGCTTACTTTTGATGCTTCTCTCAGCTGTTCCGGTTCAAGCAGCCACTGTTTTTCGGCACGGTTCTTTAAGATTGCAGCAAATTCCTTACTTCCAAACAGCTTTGTCATTCCGGCAAATCCATACTCCTGATTCTGTTTTAACGCATCACGAAGCGTATTCAGGAAATCTTCCGCCGTCATGGACTGCTTTAATGTCACTTCCGGTTCTGCCTGTGCAAGTTCAAATGCCTTCTTACCTGCATCGTCCCCCGACATTGTGTCCACAAATACATCTTCCTCTTCCTGCACTTCAAAAAGATCTGTATTTCCGGTGAGCGTCGGTATATTCTGCAATAAACGTTTTAAATGATCCAGACCGTTCTGGTCTAAGATCTGCTCTAAGGTGTCCGTCTGTCCCTGCACATTTTTGAAATCTACGGCCGTATCCGCCTGTGTATTTTTCAAAACGTCCGCTGCATCTATGCCTGTCTGCATACTCTGCGCTGCATTTCCCGCTGTCTGCTCCCCCACAATATTTTCTGTGTTTTCTGCCACACCGGCACTCTGTTCCTGCCCGGCTGCTCCCATTGAAATCAGGTCTTTCGTATTCTGCTGCTGTACCTGTTTCTGCACACCTTCTGCAGCAGCACCATCTTTGCTCTGCTGCACTGCCGCTTCCGTCTCTATATTCTCACCGGCATTTACCATCGTTCCTGTATCGTTCTGCTGCAATCCGTCCGTCGTCTGTGCCGGCGTTTCTCCCTCTCCGTTTAAAATGTCTAAAACCTTTCCATATAATTCAAAGGACTGTTCTTCTCCTGAATCTGCATCTCCTAAAAGACGTCCAAGCTGGTTCATTGCAAGATCCATCTCATCCACAATCGCATGCTGGTCCACCATATAATTTTCAAACTGTGATGCCATTTCCGCACTGACCGGCAATCCGATCTTTGTCATAAGGACGGCTGTATTTACATTGACATTCGGATTGCTTCCAACGACTCTGCCCATGTCAAGGATGCTCTGTCTGCTGATCGACATCTGCTCTTTCATCATGGAATCCACCATTGTGATATTCCGCTCTGTTGCCGGAACTCCAGCCGCAGTCAGCGCATTTAATAAAATCGGATTATTGATATTGCCCGCCTGGACATAGGGACGGAGTGCGATCGTCGTCCCGTCATTCGAACGAACCTGAAAAAACATGGATTCACCCGGCTGAATGGACACTTTTCCATCCAGCCTCGCCGTGATCGTCTGCCCGTTTCCAAGTGCTAAAACAACCTTACCGTTTTTGACACTGTTAACCGTTCCCTCAAACGTGCTTCCCGGTTCTAATTCCTGCATGGACGACACAAGTTTCTGCGTTCCCTGCGCACTCATAAGCTCCTCTGTTCCATTTTTGACATTCTGGCTGTACTGCCCCAACATATCTCTGATCTGCATAACAAACCCTCATTCCAAAAAGTCTGACACTTTATTCCTCTATAAAATTATGGATAAAACTTCTGCGGTGGATCGGGGAAGGACCATATTTCTTCAATGCCGCAATATGCTCTGCCGAACCATACCCTTTATTTGACGCAAACCCGTATTCCGGCAGGATCTGATCATATTCTACCATCAGCCTGTCCCTTGTCACCTTTGCGATAATGCTCGCTGCACCAATCGAAATACTTTTTGCATCTCCTTTGATGATCGGTACCTGTGGAATGGTAACTTCCGGTATCGTCACCGCATCATTTAATAATATATCGGGTGCCGGTTCTAATTTGCTTATAGCCTCGCGCATCGCTTCATAGGTTGCCTGCAGAATATTGATCTCATCGATCCGCTGCGGGGATACCATTCCGATCCCTGCTGCAACCGCCTTCTCCATGATTTCATCATAGAGTTCCTCCCGCTTTGCTGCCGTAAGTTTCTTAGAATCATTGATATAAAGAATATCACAGTCTTTCGGCAGGATCACTGCCCCGGCAACAACAGGACCGGCAAGCGGTCCTCTTCCCACTTCATCAATCCCACAGATATAGGTGTACTGACCATATTTTCGTTCGTATTCCTGCAGTTTCCAGATTCTTTTTCGTTCTTCCTCTAATTTCTGCAGTCTTTTTTTTGCCTGCTCTACAAGTTTTATGACACCACTTCTCTCATCTGACTCATATGCCATAATAAAAGAAGGCAGCATTGCTTCCGTTGCCGCCTTTAATTCCTCTTTGATCTGTCCTATTTTTCGTTCTTCCATCTCTGACACTTCCATTTCTGCTGTCTGTATTTTTTTCAATAGACTACACCTTCCGCAGGCAAATCTATTGTCATGAGCCATGTTTTAAAAAACCGATCTGATCAAACGGATAGATGCGAAGCCACGCACGTCCTATGATCCTTTCTCCCGCAATCGGTCCCACTTCCGCCATACGGCTGTCCATGCTGTCGTTCCGGTTATCACCCAGCACAAAATATTCATCTGCTCCAAGCTGTATCCCGTCTTTTGCCAGTCCCGGATCCAGCATCACTTCTTTTCCATATGATTCCTGCAGCTTTTCGCCATTGATATAAATGAATCCGTCCTCATCGATCCGCACATTTTCTCCGGGCAGTCCGATGATCCGCTTGATAAAATATCTGCCATCTTCCTGAGGAAACACAATGATATCAAACCTGTCCGGATCATGAAAACGATAGGACAGTTTATCCACGATCAGATTATCTCCATCAGAAAGTGTCGGCTGCATGGAAACACCGTTTACAACCGTACGCTGCCCTACAAAATGAATGATCAAAAAAGTGATACACGCCACAAGTGCAAAATACAGAATGATTTCAAACACTGCCCGGATCTCTGTCTGTCTCATTCTGCACTGCCATCCTGTATCTTCGGACGTTCCAGTGTGATCTGTCCCAGTTTTCCACTCCGGAATTCGTCGATCAGAAGTGCTGCCGCCTTGCTGTAATCTAACTCTCCGCCCTTTGAGATACACTTTCTGTTTTCTGCGATCTGTCCTAAGATCACCGGCGGCTCTGCGTCCTCCTCCACACCGTAACGTTCCTTTAGTACGGTCGGATAATCGCTTAACAGTATTTTGATCAACTCTAATGATAATTCATCAATGTTTAAGATCTCATCCTTGATTGCACCGATCAGAGCTAAATAAAGACCAACTCTCTGATCTTCAAATTTTGGCCAGAGGATTCCAGGTGTATCTAACAGTTCCACATTCTTATTGAGCCGGATCCACTGTTTTCCTTTAGTCACACCCGGTTTATTTCCAGTCTTCGCACATGCCTTTCCAGCATAGGAATTGATAAATGTTGATTTGCCGACATTCGGAATACCTACAACCATTGCACGCACCGGACGATTTTTGATTCCTCTTTTCCGGTCACGCTCAATTTTCTCCTTACAGGCCTCCATCACAACATTTGTGACATCTTTCATTCCTGCCTTACTCCTTGCATCCAGACACACAACATAATAACCTTTTTCACGGAAAAAATCCGACCACTCACGGTTTCTTCCCGCATCCGACAGATCCGATTTATTCATCAGGATCAATCTTGCCTTATTTTTCCCAAGTTCATCAATATCCGGGTTACGGCTTGCAAGTGGTATTCTTGCATCCACCAGTTCAATCACTAAATCGATCAGTTTTATATCTTCCTGCATCTGACGTTTTGCTTTCGTCATATGTCCAGGGTACCATTGAAATTGCATATTTTTCTCCATTTCTATCAATATTTTTTTAACATCTGTATCTTTTTACAGAAATCCAATTTCCGAAAACGGTGCAATCCGAAACCAGGCTTTTCCTATAATATAATCTTTTTTGATATTTCCGATATTTGCATAACGGCTGTCCTCACTGTTATTGCGGTTATCTCCTAAAACAAAATATTCCTCTGCTCCAAGTGTGATCTCCTCCGCTGCCAGTCCCGCATCCTCAATGGATGCCACATCCGTCTCCTCATCAAACGCTTTTCCGTTGACATATACCGTTCCATTTTTGATCTGTACGGTATCTCCCGGAACACCTATAACACGCTTTACATAATAATGGGATTTTTCATTTCCATTTGGCAAAAATACGACAATATCATTCGTTTTCGGATCTGTCACTTTATAAACAAAACGGTTTACTAAAATCTGATCTCCGCCATTTAATGTCTTAGACATCGATTGTCCTACCACACTGGTTCTAAGTCCGATAAAATAAACAAACGTAAACGCAATGAGTAACGTGAGTGCTATTTCTACTGTCCACGACAAAACTTCTTTTACCACTGCAAAATTGATTTTCTTCTTCCGTCTTCCAAAGTTTAAACCACTTTTTCTTCGTCTTACCACGTCCGTTTTCCTTTCACAAAGATGTACCTATATACTTTATCACAAAATACTGCACTTCGTAAACCATATACATGGAGAATAAAAAACGCCCCGCTGTGTTTCCACCTGCAGGGCAGCTTTTTCATATTTTTTACTTAAATTTTTCCACCTGTTCTTCTAAAAACTCCGGTGTATCAAAATAGTCGATCTTCATCGCATGTTTTACTTCGGCGAGCGTCTTCTCAGCCTCATGTTTTGCTGTCTCGCTGCCTTTCTTTAAAATGTCATACACATCACCGATACGGTTTTCGTATTCTTTTCTGCGTGCACGGATCGGAGAAAGTTCTTCCTGCATAACATTGTTTAAGAATTTCTTCACCTTGACATCACCGAGACCACCGCGTGTATAGTGGTCTTTTAACTCCTGTAAGCAGGAATACTCCGGAAGATATTCTGCGAAATGTCCGTCATTACAGAACGCATCCAGATAGGTAAATACCGTGTTGCCCTCAAGATTACCCGGATCTTCGATACGGATATGATTTGGATCGGTATACATGGACATGATCTTTTTCTTGACATCTGCTTCCGGCTCGGAGAGATAGATGCAGTTGCCGAGTGATTTACTCATCTTCGCCTTTCCGTCGGTACCCGGAAGTCTCAAGCACGCCTTATTTTCCGGCAGCAAGATCTGCGGATCGGTCAGTGTCTCGCCGTATACGGCATTAAACTTGTGCACGATCTCCTTTGTCTGCTCAAGCATCGGCATCTGGTCTTCACCGACCGGAACTGTCGTTGCATGGAATGCAGTGATATCTGCCGCCTGACTGATCGGATAACAGAAAAATCCAACTGGGATGCTTGTCTCAAAGTTACGCATCTGAATCTCTGATTTCACGGTAGGATTGCGCTGTAATCTTGATACCGTAACGAGGTTCATATAATAAAATGTCAGCTCCGTCAATTCTGTTACATAAGACTGGATAAAGATATTAGACTTCGCCGGATCGATTCCTACGGAAAGATAATCGAGTGCCACTTCCATGATATTACTGCGCACTTTTGCAGGGTTGTCTGCATTGTCGGTAAGTGCCTGTGCATCTGCGATCATAATAAAGATCTTGTCATATTCACCGGAATTCTGAAGTTCAACTCTCCGCTTTAAAGAGCCTACATAATGTCCCACATGTAATTTGCCTGTCGGGCGGTCGCCCGTTAAAATAATTTTCTGTGCCATATTTTTTCCCCTGTCAAACATATTTCTGAGTCTATTATACACGTTTTGTTTCCGTGATTCAATTTATTCTTTTACATATGGGTAATCTCTGTCAGTCTTCCCTTAAAACACGGCTGATCTGAAGACGCGCCTGCTTTGCATCGACCGGTTTTAGCAGAAATCCATCTGCGCCTAACTGTTCTGCAAGTTCCTGATCCTCTTTCCTGTCACTCATAGTGAGTACGATCACCGGAATCTTTTGAAACACCCCGGACTCCTGCCTTCTCCGCAGCACCTCGAATCCATCCATCCCAGGCATCACAATATCCAAAAGTACTGCATCGATCTTCCCAGCACTGTGTTCTACCAGATCGAGACATTCCTGTCCGCCCGATGCCTCTGCCACATCATAGATATCTTTTAAATTTTCTTTTACAATCACTCTCTGAAGTTTTGAATCATCTGCAATCAATACTGTATATCTCACAATGTCACCTATGCATATTTTCTTCTGTATTTTCTTTTATTCTGCCATAGAATGACCTGTGGTTCAACTGTCCTTTTTTCCCAGTATTTTTATATGGAATAATCAAAAGACTGTCCGACTGCTTTTTCTTCTTTTGTCATCACGGAATCTGCCCTGCTTTCATAAATCACGTTATCTATTTTTTTCAGCAGTTCTTCCCAGGAGGAAGCGGAAACGGTCACTTTATCCGCATCCGATGTCTTTTCTGTATCTTTCGCCTTACCGGTACCATCTGTCTTTCCCTTCTTATCTGTCCGGTCCGCCTTTTTCTCCTCCGCACGTTTTTCCTGTGCTTCCCTCTGCGCTTTCTTTTTCTCTTTTGCCGCAGCTTCTTTTTTGTCCGCGATACGCTCTCTCTGGGATGCAAGAGATTTGTCCACAACCGCAAAAAATGATGCATTTCCGTGGTCATCAAAGGTCATTCCAAAAGAGCTTACCGAATCGGCTTTCGAGCCAAGACTATCTTTCATCTGATTTAGCCGGGAAGCTGCATTGTTTAAAATCCCCTCATATTTTGCACGATACTCCTCATCTTCCGCCATCTTTTCGATCTTGTCGGAATCGATTAAAACAAGAAGTTCCTTGGAACTCTGGTACATGCCTTTCTTGCTCTCCGCTTCCTCTTTTTTCTCCGGAGAGACAAGAATAAAATCCATATTAGAATATTTTGCTTTTAATTTTTCATAATACTTTTGGGCCTTATCGCTCAGAACCGGATCACCTATGGTTCTGCCGCTCACCTTGCTTTTCTTTGTGGTCTTGTCTGCCTCTTTTGTAACGTCGGCCTTTTTATTGCTGTCTGTTTTTTTGTTGTGTTCTGCGCGGTAAGAATAGTCCGCTGCATAAGAATTTAATGCACTGTTGCTGCTGATCTCACTCATGTTTTTATCCTCCCTGAAAAATTTGTTTTCGCCTTCTAATTCCATTTATCCGGCAGTTTTTGTTTCTATTATGGTTATCGGCTCATTTTGGGATTAATTTATACAGATACATACTTGACTTTTCCGGAAGAACAGATACACTTTATAACAGCAAATTACATGACATTATTCAGAAAGAAGTGTTTACAAATGATGCAGAACCAGATACCAAAAAACCATATGGATATTCCCTGGCACCAGTTTACGGGATCGGATAAATCACTCCCGATCACCCAGACAGGACTGACTGAAAAAGCTTCAGTGATCGGTCGTACCGGTCTTATGATGCTCTCCTGCGGTACCGGAGCATGGCGTGTGCGCAGTTCCATGAACAGTCTTGCCACTCTGCTCGGTGTTACCTGTACCGCTGACATTGGACTGATGTCGATCGAATATACCTGCTTTGACGGAACCGACTGTTACTCGCAGTCTCTCTGCCTGACAAATACCGGTGTCAATACTTCAAAATTAAACCGGCTGGAACGCTTCGTCAATGATTTTGACCATGAATGCTGCACAATGTCCGGCGAACAGATCCATACTTATTTAGACCAGATTGAACAGATCCATGGGCTTTACTCCCCATTTGCACTTGGATGTGCATCAGCGCTTGCATGCAGCGCATTTACATTTTTACTCGGCGGCGGACCTATTGAAATGCTCTGTGCCTTCTTTGGTGCCGGCATTGGAAATTATCTGCGGTGCAAACTGACAAAACATCATTTTACACTGTTTCTCTGCATTGCAGCATCCGTCTCAAGTGCCTGCCTAGTTTATGCCGGACTGTTAAAAATTGCAGAGCTGCTGTGGGGAATCTCTATTCAGCATGAAGCAGGTTATATCTGTGCCATGCTCTTTATCATTCCCGGTTTTCCATTTATCACCAGCGGAATCGACCTCGCAAAACTTGATATGCGCTCCGGTCTTGAGCGTCTCGCCTACGCACTGATCATTATTGCCGTCGCCACTATGTTTGCCTGGATGGTAGCCCTTTTACTTCATTTGCAGCCTGTAGATTTTCTTCCTTTAAACCTTACTCTGACAGAAAAGATCATCTTCCGTCTGCTTGCAAGTTTCTGCGGCGTATTCGGATTTTCAATCATGTTTAACAGTCCCAGACAGCTTGCCGCAGCCGCAGCCGTGATCGGCGCCATTGCAAATACATTCCGGTTAGAACTTGTGGATCTTCTCGGAACACCTTCCGCGGCCGCTGCATTTTTAGGTGCACTGACCGCTGGACTGCTCGCATCCCTTTTAAAAAACCATGTCGGTTATCCAAGGATTGCGATCACCGTTCCATCTATCGTTATCATGGTTCCCGGATTATACCTGTACCGCGCGATCTACAATCTCGGCATCATGTCTTTGGATGCATCGGCCTCCTGGTTTGCCTCTGCGATCCTTATCATCGTATGCCTGCCTCTCGGACTGATCTTTGCAAGAATACTGACCGATAAGATGTTCCGGTACTGTACCTGATATTTTATTCTTTCAATAAATATTCATCTCTCTTTGCTCCTGTGGAAACAAGGTAAATGGAATGTCCGATCAGTTCCTCGATCCTCTCGATATACTTCTTTGCATTTTCCGGAAGATCATTCCAGTTTCTGCAGGATGAGATGTCGCAGTTCCAACCATCTAACATCTCAACCTCAGGTTTTGCAGCATCAAGCAATACATTCGTCGGGAAATCCGTGATAAGCTTTCCGTTCACACGGTATCCCGTGATAACGGGGATCTTTTCAAAGCTGCTCAATACATCCAGTTTGGTCAGGGCAATATCTCCTGCATTCTGACACTGCAGTCCATATCTGCTTGCAACTGCATCAAACGGCCCGACTCTTCTTGGACGTCCGGTTGCAGCCCCAAATTCATTACCCGCTTTTCTCAATTTATCATTCCATTCCTCACCGGCAGCCTTCTCTGCAGCAAACGGACCCTCGCCGACGCATGTGGAATATGCCTTCATGACACCTACGACACGCTCCGGTTTTCTTTTTGGAATACCCGCTCCGATCGTTGCATAGGCTGCGATCGTACTAGAGCTTGATGTGTAGGGATAAATTCCGTAATCAATATCACGCAATGCGCCAAGCTGTGCCTCAAAGAGGATATCTTTGCCTTCTGCGGCTGCCTTTTCCAACAGCACCCCCGTATCGGTAATATACGGCTTTAAAAATTCTGCCTGTCCCTTGCACCAGTCCATGACCTCTTCTACTGAGAGTGGTTTTTGGCCATATACCTTTTCAAGAATCAGATTTTTGCTCTCTACGATCATTGCGATCCGTTTTTTGATCACTTCCGAATCCAGATATAAAAGGTCTCCCATCCGAAGCGTTTTCTTCATATATTTATCGCCATAGGCATAGGCGATTCCTCTTTTTGTGGAGCCAAATGCCTCCCCGGTCTTAGAGAGTCTCTCCTCCTCTAAAACGTCCTGTCTGACATGGAATGGCATGCAGACGGTTGCTTTTTCCGATATCTTTAAATTTTCCGGACTGATTTTTACATTCATGTAACGCATCATCTCGATCTCATGTCTTAAGTGATCCGGATCAATGACCATTCCGTTTCCAAGTACACAGACAACCTCCGGATGCAGAATACCGGACGGTAGCAGATTCAAAACAAATTTACCTTTATCTGTCACTACGGTATGTCCTGCATTGTTTCCTCCCTGATAACGAACCACATAATCGGCGTGTTCACTTAATAAATCTACGACACGTCCTTTTCCTTCATCGCCCCAGTTAATACCAGTTACTGCTGTTAACATAAATATTCACACTCCTTTTATGCTTGTGCATGTACAATCTTATCTGCTGTATCAATACTCTTTTCCAACCGTTCCGAAAAACGGTGGATCGGTAAAAATACGCCCAGTTCATCAAACCTCTGACCTTCATCTTCCAAAGAATCCTGTCCGTAATAAACAAAGGAACGCGGCAGGTCCTTTTGCAGTTTCATCATGATATCCCACACTGCTGCATAAGCCTGTGCTTCCGTCCTCTGCTGTTTTACCGTATCCGGCAGTTCATAGACAAGCAAAAGACCGATGTGCTCACCCATCTTATATTCCATCACATCCATCGTATCCGCATCATAGCTGTGACGCTTGCGGTATCCGTATGCAAGATACATCTTTACACCTTTCTCTTTCCGGAATACCTTTTTAAACCGGTTATAATCTTTTTCACTCACATGGATCTCCTTTGTCTGGATCAGATTTCCATCCTCGTCCGTGAGCAGATACGGATTGACCTGTCCGTCCGCATTAAAGCGGAACGGTGCCAAAAATGAGTTGCGCAGTAAGTCAAACATGCTGTTTTTACAGACTGCCATCAAAAATGCTGTCAGATCCCGGTTTTTATAGGCATCAAACAATGCCTTAGCAAACTGTTCCGGTGGAAGATATCCTCCCACCAGTTCAAGATCCGAATCAATTTCTCCATAAAAAGTCTGCATCAGACGCTCACAGGCTTCCGGATCTTTCAAGATTTTATCAAACAACAGATCTGCTTTTTCTTCTCTTGGAAATATTGTCTCCATCCTTTTTCCCTCCATTATCTAATCTTTTCTAAGAACATCAGCAGAAAACTGATCAACAGAAGTCCACCGGATATCCAGATCACATGAAACCCGTACCTCACAGACAGATTTCCTCCGATTCCCGCACCAACCGCAAAGAATAAAATGATTCCAAAATAGTAAAGTGCCTGTCTGATCTGTTCCGGTCTTTTTTCCCTGAGATACAGTGAAAACGCTGCCGTCCCACTCCGCAGATTTCCGATGCACATTGTGCTCGCGTAGGAATATCCGCCGACTTTCCGGAATGTCTGCACCTGCATGGCACAGGAAAAAGAAACTAACACGGTTGCTGCCATATTAAGATTCTCCGGAAGAAATCCCACAAACACCAGGATTGCCATCTCACAGAGTAATACTGACTGTCTCCAGTGCAGCTTTCTCGCATACTTAAAACTTCCCTGTATCCTCTCTGCCACAAACACACCGACTGCAAATGCGAGCAATGGGAACAGATAACGCAATCCCTCACTCCACTCTCCCATCATAAAATGCTGACTCATGAGTACCACGTTTCCGGTCTGTGCATTCGAAAACACGCCATCTCTCGTAAAATAAGTGTATGCATCCTGGAACCCACCGGACAGTGCCAGAAACACACTCGTGATAAACGCCTCCGACATCTGCACTTTCGTACTCCTTGGCTCATTTTGATTCAAAGCCAATGTTCTCACCTCTTATTCCCGTTTTTTCTCATTGATTTCTTACATCGACTGTATTATAGTATCCCTGTTATCAGATGTAAAAAGTATTATTGATATATCCATCATATGATTTTTATATAATAAATAAAAGGAGATAAAACACCGCATGATCACTTACGACTATTACCGTATTTTCTACTATGTTGCACAGTATAAAAGTTTTACCAGAGCTGCAGAGGCACTGCACAATAACCAGCCAAATATCACAAGGTGCATGAATAATCTGGAATCGGAATTAAACTGTACACTGTTTTTGCGCTCTAACAAGGGGATAACGCTGACTCCCGAAGGAAAAAGATTATATGAACATGTTGCGATTGCCTATGAGCAGCTGTCGCTTGGGGAAGATGAGATCCGTCAGAATAGGGATCTCGAAAATGGACTGGTTTCCATCGGAGCCAGTGAAAATGCGCTGCGCCTGCTATTGCTTCCGGTATTAGAACGTTTTCACGAACAATATCCACATGTGCGCATCCGTATTTTCAATCACTCCACACCACAGGCAATTTTAGCATTAGAGAGCAAGGTCGTCGATTTTGCAGCAGTCACCTCACCACTTACCATCCAAAAGCCACTGCACAAAACACACCTTGCCTCCTACCGCGAAATTCTGATCGGAGGAACAAAATATAAAGAACTGGCTTCACAGATCCGAAGCTTAAATGATCTTTCCGGAATACCGGTTATAGGGCTTGCCGACGGCACCGGGACCAGAGAATTGTATCACCGTTATTTCTTAAGTCATGGTCTGATGTTCGCACCTGATATGGAGGCTGCCACCACCGACCAGATCCTTCCTATGATCACACACAATCTCGGTATCGGTTTTTACCCGGAGGAGCTCGCTGCAGAGGCGATCGCACGCGGCAGCGCCTACGCGATCCGTCTCGTCGAACCCATACCGGAACGTGAAATCTGTTTAGTCACAAACAGCAGCACCCAGATGAGTGCTGCTGTCCGCAAAGTAATTTCTTTTCTTTAAACCATTATCGGTCTTCCCTGAAGTACGCTTCTCCAAGGCTTGCCGGCGGCTGGTTTTCCTGTTTATTTCGTTTACTTGTGATCACAAGTACAATGATCGTCACCACATAAGGAAGCATCTTGCAGAGTTCCTGTGTTGCACGGGTCAGTCCCGGCAGATAGATATATAAAATATAAAGTCCGCCAAACAGGAATGATCCCCAGATTGCATGATCCGGATTCCAGAGTGCTAAAATAACCAGTGCGATTGCCAGCCATCCACGGTCACCAAATCCGTTGTTAGACCAGGTTCCTCCGAGATATTCCATGACAAAATAAAGTCCTCCAAGACCTGCGATTGCTGCTCCTGTCACAGTTGCAATGTATTTGTATTTTGATACATTGATACCTGCAGCATCTGCAGTCGCCGGGCTCTCCCCGACTGCGCGTAAGTTTAAGCCGCGTCTGGTCTTTTTCAGGAAATAAGTCATACATACGGCAAGGATCACGGATAAATAGGTCAGAAAACCATAGGAAAATAATAAATCTCCGATCACAGGGATTGCAGAAAGTCCCGGTATTTTTGCACGAAACGCTGCCGCCGTAGTCTGTACGGAAATCTGTCCGACACCTCCGGCAAGTTTTGAAATAGAACCGCCGAAGAAGTTACCAAAACCTACTCCAAACGTTGTTAAAGCCAGACCAACAACATTCTGATTTGCACGCAGTGTGATCGTCAGGAAACTGTAGATCAGCCCACCTAATGCAGACACGATCAGTGTTGCCAGAAATGCAATCAACAGTCCAACAAATCCATTCGGGTTTTCTTTGCCATTTTCATAAAAGAATGCCCCCATCAGACCGGAAATACCGCCCATATACATGATACCCGGGATTCCAAGATTTAAATTGCCGGATTTCTCTGTCACGATTTCTCCGGTTGCACCAAATAAAATTGCAACCCCCTGTCCGATCGCTTTTTGTATGAATGTCATAAGCAGATTCATTTATTTTCCCTCCTTATGGTTCTTTTTCCATTCCAGCTTATAATTGATGAAAAACTCACAGCCGATTAAGAAAAACAGTAAAATACCGGTAATGATATCCGACGCATTCTCATTTAAACCAAACTGGGAAGCGATCTGGATGGATCCCTGCTGCATAAATACCAGAAATGCAGATACTAAGATCATTGCAAACGGATTAAATTTTGACATCCACGCAACAATGATGGCGGTAAATCCACGTCCACCGGCTGTACTTGTGGAGATCGTATGGCTCGCACCACTGACGATCAGGCAGCCTGCGATTCCGCAGATCGCACCGGAGAGCATCATCGTGCGGATGATTACTTTTTTTACATTGATACCGGCATAGCGCGCAGTATTCTGGCTCTCGCCGACAACTGCGATCTCATATCCCTGTTTGCTGTATTTCATGTATACATACATGCCGAGTGTGATGATCAGAACAACGATCACGTTCAGTCCATACATATTTCCAAAAATGGATGGGAACCATCCTTTCTGTCCAGCTGCATTGATGATGCCGACCGTGTTAGAACCGGACGGATTCTCCCAGAATACGATGGCAAATGTGACAAGCTGCATTGCCACATAATTGAGCATCAATGTAAACAATGTCTCATTTGTATTGAAATATGCTTTAAACACTGCCGGGATCAGTCCCCAGATCAATCCTGCCGCCGCACTTGCAATAAAGATCAGAATTAAAAGCAGCCAGTTTGGCATCGCATCCCCTGCATAGATCATCAGTGCTGCAGTTGCCATACCTCCCACTAAGATCTGTCCCTCAGCTCCAATGTTCCAGAATTTCATTTTAAATGCCGGTGTCAGTCCGATCGCAATACATAAAAGCACCAATGTCTCTCGGATCGTTACCCACACACGACGGCTGCTTCCTACCGCACCGTCTATAATACCAAGATATACCTGGATCGGATTCTGTTTTGTGATTGCAACGATCACAAGTCCCGCAACGATCAGTGATAATGCAACGGCTGCAAGCCGGATTCCCCATGCTTTTGCTGTGCTGATCGTATCGCGTTTTATCATACGAACTGCCGGTTCTTTTACTTCTTTACTCATTTGCCTGTTTCTCCTCTCCCGAACCTGTCATCAAAAGTCCAAGTTTTTCTTTTGTGGTACTTCTAGCGTCCACAATACCGGAAACTCTTCCGCCATTTAACACAAGGATCCTGTCACACAGCTCTAAAAGCACATCTAAGTCCTCGCCGACACAGATGACTGCAACTCCCTTTTTCTTCTGGTCGTTTAGCAGATTATAGATCGTATAGGAAGAGTTGATATCAAGCCCACGCACCGGATATGCCACCATCAGCACGTTTGGATTGCTTGCGATCTCACGTCCAACAAGGATCTTCTGTACATTTCCACCGGAAAGGCGGCTGACCGGAGTCTCAACTCCCGGCGTCACGACTTCAAGCTTGTCCACGATTTCCTGCGCAAGCTGCTTTGGTGCCTTACGGTCTGCAAAGAAATGTTTTCCTTCCTTGTAACTGCGGATCATCATATTATCCGTCAGATCCATGGAACCGACCAATCCCATTCCGAGACGGTCCTCCGGGACAAAAGATAAGGCGATACCAAGTTTTTTGATATCCTCCGCCTTCATATCGGAGATTTTTTCGACTTTTCCCTCCGGTGACTCATAAAGGATCTCACCACTCTCGATCGGCTGCAAACCAGCCACAGACTCTAAAAGTTCTTTCTGTCCGCTTCCGGAAATGCCTGCAATACCGAGGATTTCGCCGCTGTATGCGGTAAAGGAAGCCTCTTTTAATACTTTTAAACCTTCCTTGTTCCGGCATGTCACACCGCGCATCTCAATTCGTTTTTTTGCATTTTCCGGTTCGGTACGGTTGATATCAAGCGTTACTTTTTCACCGACCATCATCTCAGTTAGAGACTCTACCGTTGCACCTTTTGTCTCCACCGTATCTATGTACTTTCCTTTTCGAAGCACTGCCACACGGTCAGAAAGCTCTAATACTTCGTTTAACTTGTGTGTGATGATGATGATGGATTTTCCTGCGGCACGCATGTTGCGCAATACCGCAAATAATTTTTCAGTCTCCTGCGGTGTTAAAACGGCAGTCGGCTCATCTAAGATCAGAATATCCGCGCCACGGTATAAAACCTTTACGATCTCAACGGTCTGTTTCTGGGAAACGGACATATCATAAATTTTCTGGGATGGATTTAAGTCAAAACCATAGCGGTCTGTCAGTTCTTTGACTTCTTTTTCCACCTGTTTTAAATTCAGGCGTTCTTTTCCCGGCAGACCTAAAATAATATTCTCGGCGGCTGTCAGGATATTGATCAGCTTGAAATGCTGATGAATCATTCCAATTCCGAGTTCGAAGGAATCTTTCGGGGACCGGATCGTCACGGTTTTCCCATTCACACGGATTTCTCCCTCATCCGGGAAATAAATACCGGAGAGCATGTTCATCAGCGTAGTCTTTCCACTACCATTCTCTCCTAATATAGAAAGGATCTCTCCCTTTCTCACTGTCAGATTTACATTGTCATTTGCGACAACCTCTCCAAAACGTTTGGTGACTCCCAAAAGTTCAATCGCATTTACCGGTTCCACAAACAGTCCTCCTTTAACGTAAACTGCGGAACTGTGATAAAAGGTCTGTCCTTTCACAGTTCCGCTTATTTATGATACAAAAAGCATTCATTCAGACATGCTCTTTTGCATTATGGCAGAATTATATTCTGCTAAAAATCTTAATCAATCATTCTGCACCGCAGATGCTCTTAGTTGGTCACAGAAGTGATACCATCAATAATGATATCGAAAGATGGAGCAGATGCCAGCTCAGACTCATGATAGTATCCGTCTGATACATAATCTGCATATTTTGCATAATCGCCACCTTCTGCGATCAGGTCTTCTAAGGAAGAACCATTTACAGTAAATGCGGATGTATCGAATACATGAAGTGATCCGTCTTTGATTGCATTTTCAACTTCTGTTACTTTTGCGTCTGTTCCCTCTGCTGCAACTGCCTCGTTGATCGGTGTAATGTCAACTGCACCTTCTGCAAATCCCTGACACCAGTCAGTCTCGATTGCTGTTCCGTCTAATACACACTGTACTGCATGTGTATAGTAAACACCCCAGTTATTTGTCGGAGAAGTAAGTGCTGCATCCGGAGCAACAGTTGTCATATCAACGTTGTAGCCGACACATGGAACTTTCTTATCCTCACAGGTACTTGGCGCACCAGTGGTATCTGCATGCTGGCTGATCAGGACACATCCGTCATCGATCAGTTTTGCTGCTACCTCTGCCTCACCGGACATATCTGCCCAGCTGTTTGTATACTGTACTTCCATAGTTGCGGAAGGACACTGGCTCTTTGCACCTAAATAGAAAGAAGTAAATCCGGAAATAACCTCGGCATACGGGAATGCACCAACATAACCGATCTTAGCTGTATCCTCTGTGATGGTTCCGTCTGCGATCATCCCGTTTAATTTCATACCCGCAACAACGCCGGAAACATAACGTGCTTCGTATATAGAATCAAAATAGTTGTGCATGTTTGAAAGTCCGGAAGACGCTGCCTGATATCCGGTTGCATGACAGAACTGAACATCCGGGTACTCTGCTGCTGCCTGAAGCAGGTAACTCTCATGTCCGAAACTTGTACCGAAAATAATGTTGCATCCCTGATCTGCTAAATCAACTGCTGCATCATAAGCAGATTCATCTTCCGGGATCAGAGTTTTTTCTACGACCTGATCCTCAGATAATCCAAGATTGCTCATCATCTGATCGATACCAGCCATATGTGCTGCTGTATATCCTTCGTTCTCATCACCAATGTACATGACACCTACCTTGATATCCGATGCCGATTTTGCCTCGCCAGCCGCTGCTCCACTCTCTGTTGCAGCTACAGTACTGTCTGCTGCATTATTATCTGATGCATTGTCTGCTGATGTGTTGTCAGCAGTTCCATTTGAGCCACATCCTGCCAGCATGGAAACGGTAAGTCCCATGGTCAATAATACGCTTAATGCTTTTTTCATTTTTTTCATCCTCCTGTATCACTACTTGATAGAAATACATGAGTAAATTTAGCATAGAGAAATTTTTCCGTCAATGCAATTTTCGCCGTATTTCACCCAAAATCCAATTTTTAGCGAAAAATTTTTTCATTTATAAGCGGAGGTTATTTTTATCATTCCAGGAACTTATGGAATTTTCTATTTTCTGCCATTTATGTTTTCAAATGCCTTAACGAAAGATTTTTATAATTCCTCTGTCATTCAACTGTTTTAGAAATGAAACCAGAAGCGGCACCACAAACAGGCCGATAATTCCAAAAAATTTTAAGCCAATCAGCATACACGGCAGCATAATCACCGGTGATAACCCCATCTGCTTTCCAACCAGTTTTGGCTCGATCAGATTCCGCACGACCGTAATCACAAGGTAAAGTCCAAACACGCCAACTCCGGTAGAAATCCTTCCAGATGCAAAAGCAAGAACTGCCCACGGGATCAAAACCGTTCCCGTCCCAAGAACCGGAAGGATATCAAGTACCGCAATGATAAACGCGATGGCAAATGCATTTTTGATGCCAAGCAGAAACAAGCCTGCCGTAAGTTCCGCAAATGTAATACCAAAGATCAGGCAGTACGAGAGGATACATTTTCCCATCGTCCCTGTCACATAATTTTTTCCATCCCGGAATGCCCGCTGGTATTCTGCCGGGATCTGCCGCTTTAAAAATGCTTTGATCTCCGGAAATTCCAGTTCCATAAATACGGTCGCGATCACCGCAATCAGAAGTTTCATAAAAAATCCCGGGATTCCTGCCGCCATCCCGGACACCCCGTCGATGACACCATCCGAGATCCCCGACATCAGTTTTCCTGCATTTTTCAGTGTCTGTGCGGACTCTTCCCCAACTCCATGTAAACCGGATGTTTTTCCTGTCAGTTCTGTCGGATAAAATACAGAAACAAAGCGGTCTAACCACTGGTAAAAGCGCTGCATGACCGGGACGATCGTATCTGAAAAAAATACGGATAGTTCCCTTGCCGTATCGTAAATCAGACGCACCAGATAACTGCCCGCAAAATAAAGGAATACCGCTAAAATAATATAAAAGAAAAGAACGACCGCGACCGCCACGATCCCTCTTTGAATATGCATCCGCTCCGCAATAAACTGTACCGCTCCCGACAGCAGTACCGCCACCGCAAACGCCGCAAGAAACGGAAACAGCACAGAACCTGCCGCCTTAAGCACTACCCACAAAATCACAAGCCACACCACCCAGAATGCAAATCCTGTCAGAAAATCCTTTTGCCGCCTCAATCGTTCTTCTCTGTTCATCGCCCACCATTTTTCCTTTTACTGTATCTTTTTTCATCCACTATTATTATCTATATCCGCTTTGGGCAATCTCATTCTTATTTATGAAATATTTTTATTTCCTTCAAGGATTCGGATGTCGAAAGGTGGCTTCCGGTTTTTTGATTGGTAAATTGCACAAATAAAAAACACCCACAGCATATCATCTCTGGCATACTGCGGGTATTTTACCGTGACATAAGATGCACGGAATCCCTCTTATTCTTCTAATTTTAAAATATAAATACAGTTCGGTTTGTCAACCTTGACTGGTGCACCGTTCTGCAGAGAAAAACCTTTCTCATAATTGATCGTATAAGATACGATATCATTGGATGTATTATTTACAGTAAGATAATGTTTCTCATCCGGATAAATTGCAAGCATTTTCGGATAATCACTGTCTACTTTAGTGCGGAATGCCTGTGTCAGCATACCTGTTGCAGGATCGATCTCATATGCAACCACTGTGTTCACACCGGCATTGGAAACAAAGAGATATTTTCCGCTCTTAGTGATCTCCATACCGGATGCGGCACAGATATCTTCCTCTTTCTTTCCCTGTGTTGTGATCGTCTGGATCTTATCAAACTGTGGCTGTTCATTTTCAACGGAGTATTTGTACACTTCGATCTCATGTGTCAACTCATACAGGATATAAGCATATTTTCCATCTCTGGAAAAACGGATCATTCTCGGCGCAGACTCAAGCGGTCCACGAATGATATCCACCAGTTTTAATTTACCATAAGTATAATCCACACGATAGATCTTAACCTGATCTAATCCGTTATCAACTGCACATAAAAACTTCTGATCCGGTGTCAGTTTTACACAGTCAACATGTGGTGTGTTAGTACGTCTGTCGCTTCCGCGCGCCATACCTATATGGAAAATACCATCTGCGATAGCTCCGATGCTTCCATCTTTTTCAAGATGCATCATCGTCACACGTCCGTCATGATGTCCACCAACGAAAAGATAACGATTCTCATCATCCACTTCCACATAGCATCCTCTCATGCCGCCAATCCACTGTTTATTCACAGCCTCAAGATCTCCATCCGGAAGAACCTTAAATGCTTCCACACCTTCATCAGCAATCGAATAAAGGAACTTTCTATCCTTTGAAACAACAAGATCTGACGGGTTATTGATTGGTACTACTTTACGTTCTTTCATACTGCCATTTGCCACATCCACATCATAAATATGGATTCCGACACTGTTTTCATGAGTATAAGTACCTACATAAGCCACATATTTTTCCTTTTTCATACTTTTATCCTCCTTATTTTTCGGAGCAGAGGATTTTCCTCCCTACTCTTTTCTTCGTAAAATATCATACTTCTCAAGCGGATGCCCCAGATCAATATATAAAACCTGTTTTGGATGCGGTGCTGATTCCATATCTGCTCCATCCTCATCCACAATCCGTTTCACAGTCACCGTCAGATTTTCTCCATCCGGCTTCATAATCTCAATCTCTTCACCAACCGAAAACTTATTGCGCTGTTCGATCCGGTAAAGTCCTTCTTCATTCTGCTCTCCAACAATTCCCAAATACGTGTACTCTTTCAGGTAGGTGTTATTGTCGTAAATCTGTGCTTCATCCGAAGGTTTCCCAAAGAAAAATCCGGTTGTAAACTGGCGGTAGGTACAGTTGGATATCTGATCTAAATACCATGGCAGATTCTTTTTGTAAAGTTCTGGCGACTCTTTATAATCGTCAATTGCTTTGCGGTAAGTTCTTGCCACAGTCGCAACATATAGTGCTGTTTTCATTCTACCCTCTATTTTAAAACTGTCAATACCCGATTCCATTAATTCCGGTATGTGTTCGATCATACAAAGATCTTTGGAGTTAAAAATATAAGTTCCACGCTCATTCTCATAAACTGGCATATACTCGTTTGGTCTCGTTTCCTCCACGATGGAATATTTCCAGCGGCACGGATGTGTACATGCTCCCTGATTCGCATCACGTCCGGTAAAATAGTTAGATAACAGGCATCTTCCGGAATAAGAAATGCACATTGCACCGTGAATAAACGTCTCTATCTCAAGGTCATCCGGTATATTTGCACGAAGTTCTTTAATTTCATTTAAAGAAAGTTCACGGGCCGATACCACACGCTTTGCACCGAGTCCATACCAGAAACGGTATGTTTCGTAGTTGGTATTATTCGCCTGTGTACTGACATGGCGCTCAATATCCGGACAGACTTCCTTTGCAATCATAAACACACCAGGATCTGCGATGATAAGTGCATCCGGTTTTTCTTCTTTTGCAAAGGAATCCAGTTCTTTGAAATATTCCCTTACACCCTCTAAATCGTCATTGTGGGCAAGGATATTTGCTGTCACATATACTTTTACCTCATGATCATGTGCAAAACGGATTCCTTCTCTCATTTCCTCCATGGAAAAATTCTTGGCTTTTGCACGAAGTCCAAATGCTTCGCCACCGATATACACAGCATCTGCACCATAGATCACTGCAATTTTTAATACCTCAAGGCTGCTTGCCGGTATCAAAAGCTCCGGTCTTCTCATAACTTATCTATCCTTTCGCATCTTTTTCAGATACACCCTTTCTATTTTTTCCATGTGCTGACGGTCACTCCGTCACCAATCGGCAAAACTGCCGTGACAAGACGCTCGTCATGTGTCAGTTCATATAGATACTCCCTCATTCTCTTATGGATCGTGCGGTTTCTCCTCGTCACCGCAAAACGGGATTCTATGATATCTCCATCCTGCAGCACATTGTCAGAAACCAATGTTCCTTCGGAGCCAAGCAGCCGTAATATATCCGGCATAAAATGAATATACTGTCCCTTTGCGGCATCCATAAAAATGAAATCATAAGATTCCGTCAGTGTCGGAAGAATCTGCGCCGCATCTCCTTCTAACAGCATAATCTGTTTTTCTTTCCCTGCACGTATAAAATTCTCTTTTGCAATTGGAATTCTCTTTTCATAATTCTCAATCGTTGTAATCTCACACGGCACCGGATCATATTCCGCCATCAAAATGGCAGAAAATCCGACTGCGGTCCCCACTTCAAGGATCCGCATCGGACGTTTCATTGCAAGAAGCAGCTTTAAAAACTGCTGCATCTCTTTCCTTATGATCGGCACATAACTATCTAGTGCTTCCTGTTCTATCTGATCTAAAATACTGGTATTCCCCGTATCAAGCGAATTGATATAGGTGACCAGACGTTCATCTACTATCACTCGACTGCTCCTGCCTGTTCATTTTCATCTGTGTTCTGACCTTCTTCTCCGGCATCATCCGCCCCGGTATCATCCGAAGATGTTCCGTCCGATGAATCCAGATCTGTTCTTTGTTCTGTGCTCTCTGTGCTTTCCGTACTCTCCTCAGATTCTGCCGCCATAACCACCATCATATCTTTCGCTGTCATGGATGTATTTAACGTGTAGGTTCCTGTTTTTAACTTTCCATGATACGCTGACATACGAAGCTGTACATAAAACAGATTCGCATCGCGGATCAGCCCCTCTTTCTTTAACAGCTTACCAATCTGATATTCCGACAGATCTCCCGTCACATCTACGGTCACATCGGTTCCAGGTTTTTCTTCCACCGGTCCTTCGGTAAACACCCGATAGCCGAAATCATAGCAAAAACTGCCCAGCTTTATCAAACCGATCACAACAAGTAACATGACCAGAATCGAAAAACTGATGCTGACAAATTTTAATACCAGTTTATTCAGCTTCATATGAAATCCTCCAGACTATTCCTCAAATCCAACTTCAAAATCCAGTTCTTCGATCAGCGTCCAGTTGACCTTCTGCACCACACGGCAAAAAGCATTTTCTGCTGCAAGATATTCTGCGACAAGTGGATTTTTCCGAAACTCACGGTATTCCTGTTCCATCTTATCCGTCGCATCATAAAGATCCACATTTCCATCACTGTTCTGTAACAGATAATTTTTGTGGCGGAATGCGTGGATCTGCTGCTCTAACTGCGGCTGATTGTGCACTCTGTTTTTGATATCCTGATATCTGATATATTCCTCGCTGAATTTGATTGCATCCACCAGTTCCTGCATGGCTTCATCCATTCTGCTCATGATACATCTGTCCTTCCTACACTTCCATAATGATCGGCATGATCATCGGTCTGCGCTTTGTCTCTTTCCACACGAAATCACCTAAAGAATCCTTGATCTCATTTTTGATCTTGCCCCAGTCGGTGATTCCTTTATCCATACAATACTGCATCTTATCTTCAAGCAGATGCTTTGCATCCTCCATCAGACTCTCTGCACCTCTGACATAGACAAATCCACGGGATACGATATCCGGTCCCGCAAGCACCTGTCCGGAACCGCTCTCTAATGTCAGAACGACAATGATGATTCCATCTTCCGCAAGATGCTGTCTGTCGCGGAGTACGATGTTGCCGACATCACCGACACCGAGTCCGTCGACCATGATATCACCTACATGGACTCTTCCTGTCACTTCTGCTTTTTCGTCATCTAACTCAAGCACATCACCAGAGGTCAGGATAAAGATATTGTCCTTGTTGATGCCAAGTTCTTCTGCCACTCTCGCCTGTGCCAAAAGATGACGGTACTCTCCATGTACCGGAACGGCATACTTCGGTTTTACCAGGGAGTAGATCAGTTTGATCTCTTCCTGACAGGCATGACCGGATACATGTACGTCCTGGAAAATAACGTTTGCACCCTTCATGGAAAGCTCATTGATAATACCGGAAACTGCCTTTTCATTTCCCGGGATCGGGTTGGAACTGAGCACGATCGTATCGTTAGGTTTGATCGTAACTTTTTTATGCATGCCACATGCCATACGGGACAATGCCGCCATGGACTCTCCCTGGCTTCCGGTCGTGATCATAACCGTTTTCTCATCCGGATAATTTTTCAGTTCTTCAATATCGATCAGCGTATTGTCCGGAATATTAATGTAGCCAAGCTCCGACGCAATGCCGATGATATTCACCATACTGCGTCCTTCCACGACAACTTTCCTGCCGTATTTATAAGCTGTATTAATGATCTGCTGCACACGGTCTACGTTAGACGCAAATGTTGCAATGATGATCCTCGTATTCTTGTGATCTGCAAAGATCTCATCAAAGGTCTTGCCGACTGTCTTTTCTGACATGGTAAATCCCTTGCGCTCTGCGTTGGTACTGTCACATAACAGTGCAAGTACACCTTTTTTACCGATCTCACCAAAACGCTGTAAATCGATGGCATCTCCAAATACCGGTGTGTAATCCACCTTGAAGTCACCTGTGTGCACAACGATACCTGCCGGTGAATAAATGGCAAGCGCTGCTGCATCCTGAATACTGTGGTTCGTACGGATGAACTCCACGCGAAAACAGCCTAAATTGATATGCTGTCCGTATTTTACCACCTTGCGTTTCACTTTTGTCAGCATATTATGTTCTTTTAACTTATGTTCAATGATACCGATGGTAAGCTTTGTTGCATAAATCGGAACATTGATGTCCCTTAAGACATATGGAATCGCTCCGATATGATCCTCATGTCCGTGTGTAATGAAAAATCCCTTGACTTTATCAATATTATCTTTCAGATAAGTCACATCCGGGATGACAAGATCGATTCCATACATGTCATCTTCCGGGAAAGACAGACCACAGTCCACTACAATGATGCTGTCTTCGTACTCAAAAGCAGTAATATTCATTCCGATCTGCTCTAAGCCGCCAAGCGGAATGATCTTAAGTTTTGAAGTTTTTTCTTTTTTGTTCTCTTTTACACTGGTTCTCTTTTTTCGTTCCGGTCTCTCTGCTTTTTTTGAATCATTCTGGCTGATTCCTGCCTCCTTATTCTCTTTCATATTCAATGTCCGCATCCTCTATCAATTCTGAAAATATTTTACCTACTGCCGCAAGTTCCGTGTCGTCGTCTACCATCTCGCACACAACGTCATCGTCCTCTGTGGCGACCTCCTTCAAAATGTACGCATCACAGTCGCCATCTTCCTCTTCCGTGACAAAAAAATAACGCGTACCGTTTACCTGTGTCTCCTCCACAACAAAAAAATCAATACTCTCTTTTGTCTGTGGGTCCACAAATGTTACTTTTTCCATGTGCATCCTCCATGCATAACACAAAAACCGCATTCGAAAACCTGCGGCTTTTGTCAGAACCTGTTTACTTCTCTACGTGCATACTCCGATAATCCAGATATCCCTGCAAAATAAAGACTGCAGCAATCTCATCGACATATTTTTTGCGGTCTTCCCTGCGGATACCGGACTCCATCATGTGTTTATCTGCGGAAACGGTCGTCAGTCTCTCATCCCACAAAATAACTTCTAACCCTGTCCGTCTCTCTAACATCTCCTGAAACTCTTTTGTCTTTTCGCAACGCTCTCCCTCTGTGTTATTCATATTTTTCGGATAACCCAGAACAATACACTCCACCTGATATTCTGCGATAATCGCTTCGATCCTCGCCAAAGTCTGGCGCAGTTTATTAGGGGACTGGCGTCTTATGATCTCCAGTCCCTGCGCAGTTAATAAAAGCTCATCGCTGACTGCCACACCGACAGTCTTTGAGCCAAAATCCAAACCTAAAATCCGCATAAACTTCCTATTCCCAATGATTATTTTTGATATAAGCCTTTAAAACTTCTTCGACCAGTTCGTCACGTTCCACTTTCATGATCAGGCTTCTTGCATTATTATGACTGGTAATATATGTGGGATCTCCAGACATAATATATCCAACAATCTGATTCACTGGATTATAGCCTTTCTCGCTCAGTGCACGATACACAATCGTAAGCACGTCACCAACCTTTAACTCCGGCTCTTTCTCCACTCTGAAATATTGTGTATTATTGATATTCTGCATATTTTTCACGCCCTTATACCTGCTATAAAAAGCATTGCTAGTTTTTATTTTAATATAGTTTGTCCTAAAATTCAACCAAAAGATAAATATCGTCTTTTAATTTTCCTTTTATCTTTCCTGTCACGAACTGATTTGCCATGTTTTTTTCTGTTTCAAACGCCACTTTGACATACTCTTTTGTGTATCCGGTAAAATATGTTTTTCCATCCACCACAAGTTCTTCCTCTAACAGTGCCGTCTTTTCTTTTCCGACATAATAATTCCGGAATTCTTCAGACATTTTCTTTTCCAGTGACAGAAGAATATTGCTTCTCTCTGTCTTTTTCTGCTCCGGCACCTGATCCGGCATCACCGCCGCCTTCGTACCTTCACGCACCGAATATTTAAAAATGTGCATCTCATAAAAATGTATTTTTTTCAGATATTCTTCTGTAATTTTAAACTCTTCTTCCGTCTCTCCCGGAAAACCAACGATCACATCGGTCGTGATCGCAGGATGCGTAAAATATTTGCGCAGCAGATCACAGCCCGCCTCATATTCTGCCGTATCATATCTGCGGTTCATCCGCTTTAAGACACTGTCACAGCCACTCTGTAAGGACAGATGGAAATGCGGACAGATCTTTGTAAGCTCCGATAAACGTTTTGCGAAATCTTCCGTCACGATACGCGGTTCTAAACTTCCAAGACGGATACGCTCGATTCCTTCGATCTCATGTACATGTTCGATCAGGGAAAGTAAAGTTTCTCCGGTATCAACTCCATAAGAACTTAAATGGATTCCGGTTAACACCACTTCTTTATATCCGCTTTTTGCAAGCCCCTTTATCTCGTTTAATACATCTTCCATTTTGCGGCTTCTGACGCGTCCTCTTGCAAACGGAATGATGCAGTAACTGCAGAACTGGTTGCAGCCATCCTGCACCTTGATAAATGCACGCGTATGCTCTGCCGTTTTCTTTAAATGCAGTTCTTCATACTCCTGTTTTTCGTGATTGATATCAACAATCTGTGCCTGTTTTGTGTGTTCTTTTTCATACTCATTCAACAGTGTAACCAATTCATGCTTCTGGTTATTTCCGATCACGATATCAATACTTTCATCCACCAATGCCTGTGCCTCTTTTGTCTGCACATAACAGCCGGCTCCCACTACAATGGCATCCGGATTCATCTTTTTTGCACGGTGGAACATCTGTCTTGATTTACGGTCTGCCATATTGGTTACGGAACAGGTATTGATCACATATACGTCTGCAATTTCCGTAAAAGGAACAATCTCATAACCTGCATTTTCAAGGATCTGCTGCATAGCTTCCGTCTCATATGCATTTACTTTACACCCCAGATTGTGCAGTGCTGCTTTTTTCATTTTTTACCTCCATAATATCTATTTACTTGTTGACTTTTCCACGAAAAACCATTACTATAAAAATAACTTTAACAGCTAATTTTAAGGAGGTTTTTCATCATGAAAACAGTACAGATTTCTTTAAATTCTATCGACAAAGTGAAATCATTTGTCAATGCGATCACACAGTATGAGTATGATTTCGATTTAATCTCCGGTAGATACGTTATCGACGCAAAATCCATCATGGGTATCTTCAGCTTAGACTTATCCAAACCGATCGATTTAGCAATCCATGCTGAAGCTAATGTTGATGAGATTATGGAAACATTAAAACCATACTTAATCTAATCACAGATCAGATGTCATACCGTTTGCGGTGTCACATAGATGGAACATAAACCACAGGTCATGTACCTGTGGTTTTTTGCTGCATCCAGACTTTTTACATTTTTTTGCATATCCGCTGCTGATTATCTATGTTGTGTAATCAGCAGCCAGTACACCAGACCTCTTGTTTTAAATGACACTTCTATGCTTCAATGTGAATCACTTCGACTGTATCAATCGCTTTCTGCATCAGCTCATCAATCTTTTCTGAAAGTTTCTTCTCATCATTATGAATAACATTTAAGCTCGGCTTTGTGACCGGATGTTTTGCAACGAAAATGGTACAGCAGTCCTCAAATGGAAGAATGGATGTCTCATATGCATCGATCTTCTCAGAGATCTCAACGATCTCCTGCTTGTCAAAACCGATAAGCGGACGATAAACCGGCATCGTGCAGACCTCATTTGTAGCTGCAAGCGACTGCATAGTCTGACTTGCCACCTGTCCGATGCTTTCTCCCGTGATCAGCCCTAAACATTTATTTTCTTTGGCAAAATGCTCTGCTAATTTCATCATATAACGGCGCATGATGATTGTTAATTCCTCATGCGGACACTGCTCATAAATATAGAGCTGGATATCCGTAAAATTAACAACATGTAAGTTGATCGGTCCGGAATATTTTGCAACGATCTTTGCAAGATCCACAACTTTTTGTTTTGCACGCTCCGATGTATAAGGCGGTGCATGGAAATAAGTTGCATCGATCGTTACACCACGTTTTGCGATCATATAACCTGCAACCGGACTGTCGATACCACCGGAGAGAAGCAGCATTGCTTTTCCGTTTGTGCCAACCGGCATACCGCCCGGTCCCGGAATGACCGTGGAATAAACGTTGATCTGGTTACGGATCTCCACATTGATCACAACTTCCGGTTTATGCACATCCACGTGAGTCTCCGGGAATGCAGCTAAAATACGTTCTCCAAGCTGTGCATTGATCTCCATGGACTCAAGCGGATAGTTTTTGCGCGCTCTTCTCGCATTTACCTTAAATGTAAAATGCTTGTCCGGATAAGCCTCATCAATGTGATGGATGACTTCTTCTGCTAATTTGTCAAATCCCTCATCCTCTAAGATGACAACCGGACAGATTCCAACGATACCGAATACACATTTTAATGCTTCTACTGCCTCATCATAATCATATTCGCCATCCATTTCAATGTAGATTCTTCCCTGCTCCTTGCGGATGCGGAAAGTTCCATCTACTTTTTTTAAGGCATGGTTCATCTGGCTGACTAACGCATCCTCAAACAGATAACGGTTTTTTCCTTTGATAGCGATCTCTGCATATTTTATCAAAAATGCTTTGTACATATTTTTTCCTTTCTATCTTTTTACAATCGTTTCTTAATTACTTTATTAGTTGTATTTCCGCCCTTTCTTTTTGTCTTTTCTGAACGGTCAGTGTCTGGTAAATTTTCTGCGGAACGGAATGATCTCTTTTAACTGTTCTACTGCGTAATCAATTTCTTCTTCTGTCGTATTGACACAGAAGCTGAAACGGATCGTTCCCTCTAAATCTGCTTTGTTAAGTCCGATTCCCTGCAATGTCTTACTCGGTGCCGGTTTATTTGACGAACAGGCACTTCCCGCGGAGACGTAAATCTCTTTTTCCTCAAGAGAGTGCAGCATAACTTCACTTCTTACTCCCTGGATCGTGACGCTGACGATCTGCGGTGCGGAATCCTCTCCCGTCTTTCCATTGATGGTAACACCTTCAATTTTGGTTACTTCCTCGATAAAATGCTTTTTGAGCGCATACATATGGGCAATTTTTGTATCAAAATCCTCATAGATCTCCATTGCTGCCTCGCCAAGCGCAGCCACTCCCGGAACATTTTCCGTACCGGAACGCATGCCTTTCTGCTGACCGCCGCCGTAAATGATCGGCTTGATCTTTGTCTTGTCTTTGATAAATAAAAATCCGGTTCCCTTTGGAGCATGAATCTTGTGACCGCTGACAGAGAGCAGGTCAATTCCAAGTTTTTTCGGGCAGATACGGTATTTTCCGTATGCCTGGATCGCATCTACATGAATGATCGTATTGGGATTTTTTTCTTTTATAATCTTTGCTGCCTCTGCGATCGGCTCAACGGCACCAATTTCGTTATTGACCATCATCATGGAAACAAGGATCGTATCCTCACAGACCGCATCACGAAGTTCATCCAGTGAAATCTGACCGTTTTCATCTACCGGTAAATAGGTCACACGAAAACCCTGTTCCTCCAGATATGCAAGGGGTGAAAGTACTGACGCATGCTCGATCGATGTCGTGATAATGTGATTTCCCGCACGTTTATTTGCAAGTGCCGTTCCGATCAGAGCCATATTATTTGACTCTGTACCTCCTGATGTAAAAAGGATCTCTTTTTCATCTGCCTTCAGTGTTTTTGCGATCCGTTCTTTTGCCTCTTTAATATAACGTTCTGCAACAACTCCCATCGTATGAAGGGAAGAAGGATTGCCATAATCCTCCACCAAAACTTTTACCATCAGATCTTTCGCACGTTCACTGCAGCGTGTTGTTGCTGAATTATCCAGATATGCCTGCATTTTTGTTACTCCTGTTCCGCACATTTTCATCTGTGTGCACAAAACTTTATATATATTGCATTTTAATCTTCATTTCTGCGCCATCTCATCGCACTGTTTTCATTCTGTGTATGTCCGCGCCCATCAATTTTGAAACAAATTCATCCGCCCGCCAAATCACAGTCCGGCTAATTTGATTTTTCAGTGCACGACGTTTCGATATGATACATCAAAATCGCTAATGTGGTAAATCCTGCCGTCTCAGTGCGTAAAATGCGGCCGCCAAGTGAGATCAGATTCATCTCATCTTTTACCATCGTGATCTCTTCCGGTGCAAATCCGCCCTCCGGTCCGATAAAAATACCGATGGACTCTCCCGGTCTGACCGCCTCTACCGCCTCTTTCGTCGCTGCCATACCACGCTCATTTTCATAAGGAACCAGCTTTTGGTCTAGTTTCATTGCATATGCTACTGCTTCTTTATAGCTCATCGGCTCTGTAACTTTTGGGATCAGGCTGCGCTTTGACTGTTTCGCTGCACTTTCTGCAATTCCCTGCCAGCGGACCGTCTTTGCCGCAGCTTTTTTGGCATCCAGTTTTACCACACAATTTTTCATTGCAACTGGAATGATCTCATACACACCAAGTTCTACTGCCTTTTGAATGATCAGTTCCATCTTGTCATTTTTCGGCAGTCCCTGAAACAGATAGATCCGGTTCGGCAGCTCTGTCCCCGCCTCATCTTTTTCTAAGATTGCCGCACGTACAAAAGAATCTTCGATTTCTGCAATTTCACAGAAATAATTTTCCCCTGCCGGTCCGCTGATGCGGATCTTTTCTCCCGGCTTCATGCGCAGTACATTTTTGATATGATTGACATCACTGCCCTCGATCATCACGGAATCTTTTCCGATCTGTCCGCTCTCCACAAAAAACTGATACATTTTTCTAATGCCTTTCTGCTTATCTCTTCTGCGCAGTGATATTGACCCATTCACCCTGATGATTGATCTCAACCACCGTAAGACCAGCTTTCTCGATCGCTTCTTTTACCTGTTCTTCCTTAAAATCAATAATACCGGAAGTGATGAAATATCCACCTTTTTTGAGGCGTGCCGGAATGACCGGAGCCATCGGAATGATAACATCTGCAAGGATATTTGCAACCACAATATCATATTCTTCTGTTCCTACTTTTTCCTGCAGTTGTTCATCATCGATCAGGTTACCTACATAAAATGTTCCAAGTCTGCCATCTAAATGATTGACCTCAAAATTCTCATGCGTTGATGTCATACAATCCGGATCAAGGTCCGTTCCAACCACTTCAGATGCACCAAGTTTTAATGCCACGATGGAAAGGATTCCACTTCCGCAGCCAACATCCAGCACTTTCGGTGCTTTATTTTCCGGTGTATACTCTGCATTGCCACGGATATATTTTAATAGCTGACGGATACAAAGCTGCGTTGTCTCATGCTTTCCGGTTCCAAAGGAAACACCAGGATCGATCTCGATCAAAAATTTGTCTTTATCCTCTTCTTTTAATTCTTCCCAGGTTGGTTTTATTAAAATATCCTCAATATAAAATGAGCTGAAAAACTTTTTCCAGTTATTGATCCAGTCAAGGTCTTCCGTCTGGTCAGAGGTGATGACGCCGCTTCCGACATCCACGATCTTGCGGAGATCTTCAAGTGCGATTTTGACCTGTTTTAATAATTCCGTGTAGTCCTCTCCATTATCCTCCAAATAAAAGCTGACGTGACTCACACCGTCATCCGGTGGAAGTTCCGGCAGAAAGTCGATGAACATATCCGCCTGGTCTTCCTTGGAAAGCGGAATATTGTCTTCAATCTCCACTCCCTCGATCCCTAAATCTGCCAGCATGGCACTCATGTAATCTTCCGCTGCAGTTGTCGTTTCTATTGTATATTTATTCCACTTCATACAAATTCTCCATTTCTGTGCTGCTTCTCCATGGTTACTATTCAGACACAAGCCTGATATCTGCTGTCAGGTTGTATGCCATAAAGTATATTTCCGTTTACACATAGCTATCTGGTATGATAACACAAAATCGGGGATTTGGCAAAATAAACGTATTTTTTCTTTTGGGGGTGGGGATACTGTGGGGTGTTAGGAAAAAGAGGATCAGTAGTTTGTGGCAGTAGCGGTCCGGGGGTGGTAAATCGCGCAAAGCTGAGAATGGTTTTTCTTATTTTCGTACAACGGAAACAAAACCAGAATCAGCTTTGCGCAATTTACCACTCACTACCCCCATACACCTTTTGACTCATAACCCCAAAAAAAGGAGGAAACACGCAATGCACTTCGAAAAAGACGATATCCCACCGGGATTTGGAATGCTGTTAGGACGAAACGAAAATGCGATGAAATGTTTTTCCGGAATGACAGACACGGAGAAAGAAGATGTGATCAGACAGGCTCAGGCTGCAAGATCTACCGACGATATTGCTCAAATCATAGAATGCACGCTCCGCTAATGCCCTGTAAAAGTAAAACAACCGGCAGGGATACCCCAGCCGGTCTATTGGATTACAATACTTTGGATAAAAATTCCTGCAGTCGCGGACTCTTCGGATTTGAAAAGATCTCCTGTGGAGTGTTCTCCTCCTGGATAACACCATCATTGATGAACATGACACGGTTTGCAACCTCGCGGGCAAATCCCATCTCATGTGTGACGACTACCATGGTCATGCCGTCTGCCGCAAGTTCTTTCATAACGTTAAGTACCTCGCCGACCATCTCCGGATCGAGTGCAGATGTCGGTTCATCGAATAAAATGATGTCCGGGTTCATGGCAAGGGAACGCACGATGGCAATACGCTGTTTCTGTCCACCGGAAAGCTGCGCCGGGTAGGCATCTGCTTTGTCAGCGAGTCCGATGCGTGCTAAGAGGTCTTCCGCCTTTTTCGCAGCTTCCTCTTTGGTCATTTTTCCGAGTTTGACCGGAGCCAGCATAATATTTTCACGGATAGTCATATTCGGGAACAGATTAAACTGCTGAAATACCATTCCGATTTTTTCACGGACATGATTGATATCCACGGATGCGTCTGTCATGTCTGTGCCCTCGAACAATACATGACCACTTGTCGGAACCTCAAGCAGATTTAGAGAACGCAGGAAAGTTGATTTTCCGCAGCCGGATGGACCGATCAGTGCCAGAACGTCTCCTTTTTTGATGGTTGTGGAGATACCTTTTAATACTTCGTGATCTCCATAGGATTTATGCAGATCATTTACCTCAAGAATGACTGTATTATCGCTCATTGCTTCTTAACTTCCTTTCTAACAGATTTACCACTTTGCTCAGTCCCATTACCATGATAAGGTAAATCAGGGCAACTGCGATCAGCGGCATAAATGCCTCATAAGTTACACTTCGTATGATATCTCCACCTTTGGTCAGATCCATAAGGCCGATGTAGCCACTGATGGACGTCTCTTTTAAAAGACTGATAAACTCATTGCAGAGTGCCGGCAGGATATTTTTTACCGCCTGCGGCAGGATGATCGACATCATGGTCTGCTTGTAATTAAGACCCAGGCTTCGTCCGGCTTCAAACTGTCCGATATCCACTGCCATGATTCCGGAACGTACGATCTCAGCAACGTATGCTGCAGAGTTTAAACCGAATGCAATGACTGCCACAACAATTTTTCCGGTGTCAATACTCTGGAAAATAACATAATAAATAATCAAAAGCTGGATCATGACAGGTGTTCCGCGCACAATGGTCAGATAAAGCTTACAGAGTGCATTTAAGATCGTCAGCCCACCGTTTCTGTCATGATTGGTACGGACGATTGCGATCAGAAATCCAAATACAACCCCGACTAACAATGCAAGCACTGTAATCAAAAGCGTATTTCCAAGACCTTTTAACAAATACACATAGCGGCTGTCTTTTACAAAGTTGTCATAAAATTTCTCACTAAGTCCCGCTTTTTCAGAAGTTACCGTATCATCTTTTACAATGATAACCTGTTTTGATGTCGTATAAGTATCCGTAAAATTAACATTCTTTTTCCGCTCTTCTGTCACGGTAAAGCCGGCAGCTCCGATATCAACTTTGCCTGTTGAGATTGCCGGAATAATCGAGTCAAACGCCATATCCTCGATCTTTAATTCCATACCAAGTTCATCACTGACAGCACGCATGATATCCATATCGATTCCCACGATCTGTCCATCTTCATAGCTCTCATATGGTGGAAACTCTGCATTTGTTCCAACCGTCAGAGTTCCATTTTCATGGCTGACATCTTTAGATTCATACGGAAACTTTCCAATCTCATCCTCAGTGCCGATATAATTTTTCTGAATATTTGCGATCGTACCATCTGCTTCTAATTTTTCCAGAACACTGTTGACTTTATCTAAAAGCTCCGTATTATCCTTTGCAATTACAAATGCATATTCCTCAATGGTAAATTCTTCATCTAAGATACGGATTCCTGTGTTCTGCTCTACGAATTTAATCGCAGGCTGCTCATCAATGACAACGCAGTCAATCTTTCCCTGTTTTAATGCCTGGATCGCATCCGCACCTTTGTTGTAACGCTCCACCACGGTGCCGGAGCCATCGCTCTCGTAATCACTGACATAAATATCTCCTGTAGTACCAAGCTGGACACCGATTCTTTTTCCCGGCAGATCATCTGCAGAATTCACGGTTCCAGATGTACTTTCCGTGCTCTGTGCCTCATCTGCTGCCATCACTTCATAGCCTGCTGCACCGATCAGTATGGTACAGAATAAAAGCATGGCTGCAAGTAAACGTTTACCTGTTTTCTTCATGGTCTTTTTCTCCTCGTTTTCGTGTATAAATATTCATTTTTCTGAGTAGGTAGTATAGCACACTTTTTTGTCAAAAGAAAGTATTGTCGTATATTTGCTGTATTCCTACATATATTCTCTCATCTGGTCTACCAGTGATAACATGAATTTCTGTCCGTCGATTCCGACCGCTTCATCAAACTTTTCTCCATTTACGATAGAATTTGACAGGATCCGCACGCCAAGAAACGGTACTCCATAAGAAAGGCAAAGCTGGGCTGCCGCCGCCGACTCCATATCTTCCACGGCTGTATGATACCGCTCTCTTAAAAGTGCGATCCGGTCAAGCTGGTTGTTCCACTCATCCCCGGAACCGATCACCCCACGGCCGGTATGATATTTCGTTTTTACCTGCTCCGCCGCTTTCAGCAGTTTTCCGTCACACGGATACTCTGTCACTTTTTTTGTCTTTCCCGTTTCGCGGTAAAAAATTTCCACCGGAAGCAGTGAAAAACTTTTTCCATCAATTCCCGCTCCCTCCTCAGAAAATGCATATGCGATTGCTCCCATCGGAACGACCTTTTCTCCAAGCACGATGTCCCCTCTGTGAAATTTTTTATCGTGGCCTCCGCCGATTCCCTGATTGATCACTGCCCATGGCTTAAAGTATGCCAGTGCAAGGCTTGTCGCTGCCGCAGCATTGACCATTCCCTGAAATGTCTTTGAAATGATGACAGGCTCTCTTTTTGCACCGAGAAATCCCGTGTGAAACTTCCAGTTTCCAATCGTGACGCACTCATATTCCTCTAAATGTTCTATGAAATATGCCGTCTCTGTATCCATGGCTCCCTGGATCAGAAGAGATGGCTGTTTTGTAAAATCATAATTGCCCATCGTATTTATTTTCTCCCTTTTTCCTGTTTAATTTTTCTTGACGAACTATAATATCTGTTTTATGGTAGTTTCATAATACATTGTCCGCCGCAAAAAAAGCAATAGAAAGAGGATAAAAATTACTTTTACTGCTGCACATTTCCGGTCAGGTCATTACTGTAACAATATTTTAAACGCAAACATGGAGGAATCTTATGGAAAAAATAGCAAGTTTTACGATTGATCATATTAAATTAGAACCTGGTGTCTATGTATCAAGAAAAGATACCGTCGGCTCCGAAGTCATCACTACATTCGATCTGCGCATGACTTCCCCAAACGATGAACCGGTTATGAATACCGCAGAAGTACACACGATCGAGCATCTTGGTGCCACATTTTTAAGAAATCATCCTCTTTATAAGGATAAAACGATCTATTTCGGACCGATGGGATGCCGCACCGGATTTTATCTGCTGCTCGCAGGCAATTACACATCCAAAGATATCGTAGGGCTCATCATAGAAATGTTTGAATTTATCCGCGATTTTCATGACGAAGTACCTGGTGCCTCTCCAAAGGACTGCGGTAACTACTTAGATATGAACCTTGGCATGGCAAATTATCTTGCCAGCCGTTATTTAGAGAACACACTGTATGACATTGATGATGCACATCTTGTTTATCCAGCTTAATAAATTTCGCCAGACCTTGTGAATAATATCGAGGCGGTAATTTATAGACGCAAATGGGTTGAAAATGGCATATAGCAAACAATTTTCTGCTATATGCCCATTTTTTCAGACAGTAAAATTCTCCATTTTTCCATCTTTGAAGAATCTGCTGCTGTTTTCTTTTTATAATTTTGTTTTAAAAAAAGTTATGATTTCCTGCCAGATCTCTTCCTGGAAGAAACGGATATCCGCATGGTCTGCGTCCTCGATCTCTAAAAGTGTGACATCACTGCCCTCTTTTTCAAGTTCATCATGCAGTTCCACTCCCTGTGTAAATGGTACCGTCTTATCACATTTTCCATGGATAATAAAAAATGGCGGAGCATCTTTGGTCACAAAGCTGACCGGGCAGCATGCAAGCGCCTCCCTGGGATTGCGCATCGCATTTTTTCCCATCAGCAATGACTCTGGGGATGCTGCACACTGTTCCTCGTTTTCGTATAGAAAACCTCTGAAGTCTGTCGGAGGATACCATGGGCACGCTGCCTGCACTTTGCTGGAATAAGAAAGATATTCTCCCACCTCATATGCCGGATCATCGCATAATGCCGCCATACAGGTTAAATATCCCCCCGCTGATTCTCCCATCACCCCAATATGTGCTTCGTCGATGTGATACCTTGCGGCGTGCGCACGCAGATAGCGGATCGCCGCTTTTACATCACAGAGCTGTGCCGGAAATTTTGCTTCATTGCTGGTCCGGTACTGTACGGATGCCACCACAAAACCTGCTCTCGCAAGTTCGCTCAGATATGCCAGATGTGCAGACTTGTCAATGCTCAGCCATGCACCGCCACAGATCCAGACAATACAGGGATAATCGTGTGCCGTATCTTCCGGATAAATCAAATCCATACGAAGATCCTGCGTGGTGTGTCCGAACCATGCATCTGTCTGTGCAAATGTGATGTTTGTAATCACGGAATACTGCGGTGCAGCCGGTTTCACATGAATTGTTCTTTTCATACAAATTCTCCTCTCCAATGCTGTTTTTTATCGCTTCTCTAATCCACCATTGCTTTCCTTATCGCACTGAGCAGTTCCTCATAGGTCTCATATGCCGGAATATCCGAATAATCCGCCTTGATCTTATCGGTGGAACGGAATAAAAATCCTGCCTTACTCGCCTGGATCATTCCAAGATCGTTATAGGAATCTCCACTTGCGATCGTGTCAAATCCGATCGACTGCAGTGCTTTTACTGTTGTTAATTTTGACTGTTCCACACGCATCTTAAAGCCTGTGATCTCACCATTTTCTGCAACTTCCAAAGAATTACAGAATAACGTCGGCCAGCCTAATTTCTCCATCAAAGGAGATGCAAACTGGGTAAAGGTATCACTGATTAAGATCACCTGTGTGAAAGAGCGGAGTTCGTCTAAAAACTCTTTCGCACCCGGCAGCGGATCGATCGTTCTGATAACGTCCTGAATCTCTTTTAAACCGAGTCCGTGTTCTTTTAAAACTCCAAGTCTCCATTTCATCAGTTTATCATAATCCGGCTCATCACGGGTCGTTTTCTTTAATTCCGGAATTCCGCTTGCCTCTGCAAATGCGATCCAGATCTCCGGTACCAATACTCCCTCTACATCCAAACATGTAATATACATAAAACTCCTTTCCTGCGCCCTCAATACGCATATCAGGTCTGTAAATACAGCTCCTGTTTTCTGCTTTTACTTTCGTTTTGTATCACTTTACTTCGTTATACTAACATATTATTTTCCACGATGCAATTCCTGTTTTCCACTGTCAGAAACAACAGAATGCCCCACATTACCGGAGCGACTGGTAAGGAGTGAACAGTAACTGCCCCACGCAAACATTTATGTATCACTCTGTTCCTGCTTCAGCTCATACTGCTTCAACAGCCTGTCATACTCACGGTTGATCTCCTGAAGTGTCTCCGTATCCCCACAGAGATTGTCCGGATGATAGATTTTTAGCAGCTGTTTATACCTTTTCTTTAAGGCACTCTTACTTTCCACACCGATGAAAAACAATTCCCCGCGTACCACATTTTCCGTCCCCACCGTCAGCATATCACGCACTTCCTGTTCTCTGACATATCTATAAAAGTCACGCTTTTTTTTCATCTGTTTTTTTTCATCCGCAAGCTGGGAAAGTTCTTCCTCTAAAATCTTCCACTTTGTCTCAAACAACTGTTTTTCCCGCTTCATACTGTCTTTTTCAAGCTGACAGTGTGTGAAAAATTCTCTTTTTTCCCGCTCGAAGTTTCGACGATCCTCTTCTAATTTTCTCTTTTCTTCTAAAAAATCCCGCCTCTGCTTCTCTAACTCGGCAGACTTTTTGTGTTTCCAATCCTGATGCAGAGTCTTTGTCCTTTTGATCCTAAAAATCGACCGATCCATCTTTCTGCAAAAACCCCCTCTTATTCTGCCTTACTTTCCTCATAAACTTTTCTGATCTTATCCTCAATTTCAATAAAGACATCCACTAAAACCGGATCATAATCCCTGCCACGTCCTTCTTCTATAATATGAAAACACTGATCCAGCGGCATTGCATCCCTGTAACAACGTTTTGCCGATACTGCATCAAATACATCCGCGACAGCCATGATCCTGGCGCACAATGGGATTTCTGTCTCTTTCAGTCCATCCGGATATCCGCGCCCATTCCATTTCTCATGGTGATGCGCTGCCACTTCATATGCCATCTCTTCGTACGCATCATTTCCCAGATGCCCGAATGTCTCCCGGATGATCTTTCCGCCTTTTTGGGCATGTGTCTTCATAATTTCAAACTCTTCATCCGTCAGTTTCCCCGGCTTCTGCAAAATTGCATCCGGTATCGCGATCTTGCCGACATCATGCATTGGTGCCGCCATCACAAGATTTGCCACATAATCATTTGTCAGCTGCTCCTTATAAAAACCGCGGCTTCGAAGTTCCTCTGCCAGCAATTTCACATACGCAGTTGTACGGCGGATATGCCCTCCCGTATTGTCATCACGGTTCTCCACCAGTGTTGCAAACCCCATCACCATCTCTTCATTGTTTTTCTGGAGTTTCGCATAGAGCGGTGTCTCCTGATTCAGATAAATTCCCACGATCACAACCGCCGGAACCAGACTCGACAGCAGTGCCTCCGGGAAAAACATCTGATATGCCGTCACCCCGATTGTCACTAACAAATAAGTAGATATCGCAATCTGCTTATGTCTCTCAAGATTCTTCCAGCTGTGCAGAAAAATACCACTCGCAGCAAGTACATACAACGCCACCATCGCAAAACAGGTATATGCAGACATTCCCATCGAATAGTTGGTAAACGTTCCTTTGCGATACTCAAGCTGGGGCATAAATACGATCACAACCACAATATTGATCAGAAGAGGCAGGAAAAGTCCGATGCGTTCCCCTCTTTTCTGTGGCAGTCCTCTTGTAATATCGTACATATATAAAAACATCAAAAACACAAAAATATCCAGAAAAGAAAGAAAACACAGATGTAAAAATATGTTGACAGAAGCCGGTATCTCCGCTAAATGATTGACAGTATAGGCAGTTGCTCCATCAAAGAAAATACCGACAATCCCTGCAGCCAAAATTGTCTCAAACAACACGTTTTTCCGTTTCATCTGATAAATCTGTTTTTCTCTGATATAAATACACGCCACATAAAGGACAATGATCATGCAGCCAATCTGTAATTTACAGTATTCCATTTCGTCTCCTGTCCACCATTGTGGATCATTCTTTTGTTTTAATATGCTAAAACAGACAGAACCAAAGGTGGTTCTGCCCGTTTTTATTTTACCATTAAATCTTACAGTGTCTGGATCCGCTCCATAGCTGCAAGTGTATTCTCGTAAGTACCAAATGCTGTCAGTCTGAAATATCCTTCACCGCTCGGTCCAAATCCGGATCCCGGTGTACCAACCACATTGGCATTCTCAAGCAGATAGTCGAAGAAATCCCAGGACGTCATCTGATCTGGTGTTTTTAACCAGATATATGGTGCGTTTACACCGCCAAATACAGTATAGCCGGCTTTCGTCAGACCTTCCTTGATGGCTTTTGCATTCTTCATATAATAGCCAACCTGCTCTTTTAACTGTGCTTTTCCGGCATCGGAGTAAACCGCCTCACCGGCACGCTGTACAATATAAGGTGCACCGTTAAACTTTGTTCCGTGGCGTCTTGCCCACATCGCATTTAAGGAGACATCCCCGCATTTTAATTCTTTTGGAACAACCGTAAATCCAAGACGTACTCCGGTAAATCCTGCATTCTTTGAAAAGCTTCGAAGTTCGATGGCACAGGTCTTTGCTCCCTCACACTCATAAATAGAATGTGCCACGTCATCCTCGCTGATATATGCCTCATAAGCCGCATCATAAATAATAACTGCACCGACTTTATTTGCGTAATCTACCCACTCCTGTAACTGTGATTTGGTGATCGTTGTTCCGGTCGGATTGTTCGGCAGGCACAGATAAATAACATCCGGTGTTTCCTTTGGAAGCTCCGGTACAAAGTTGTTATCGCTGGTACATGGCATATAGATCACATCACTCCACATCTGTGTATCTGCATCATAAGTGCCGGTTCTTCCAGCCATAACGTTGGAATCCACATAAACCGGATAAACAGGATCACAGACAGCGATCTTATTATCCTGCGCAAAAATCTCCTGAATGTTTCCGGAATCACTCTTTGCTCCGTCAGATACAAAAACTTCATCTGCGGAAATATCACATCCTCTTGCTTTATAATCATTTGCCACGATGGCATTTCTTAAAAAGTCATATCCAAGATCCGGCGCATAGCCATGAAACGTTTCTGCATGTCCCATCTCATCGACTGCTTTGTGCATTGCTTCAATAATAGCCGGAGCGATCGGCTGTGTTACATCACCGATACCAAGACGGATGATCTGTTTCTCCGGGTTTGCTGCAGAATATGCGTTTACTTTCTTTGCAATGGTAGAAAATAAATAGCTTCCCGGAAGTTTCTGGTAATTGTCATTAATTTTAAACATGTCCTTACTCCTCACTTTGCATTCAAAATACAAGTTAACGTTATCTAACTGTCATACAGTATAGCATTGTGTGATAGGTCATGCAAGCATTTTTTGTTTACCTGGAATCAAAAAATATTGTCTCACCTAATCTGATATTTTTTTTCATAATTCCGGTCCCAAAATCATTAATTTTACAGGCTTATCTCATATTTTAGCTTCCGCCAGAAGTTCCACCCATGCCACGCGAAATCCTGCATTCACCGCTGCCCGCTGTGACGCAAGATTTGACATACTGGTTCCATAATACGGCACTTTTCCCAATTTCTCTATCTCTTCTTTTAAAATTGTGACCAAAGTGGACGCGATATGTCTGCACTCCGCCTCTTTTTCCACATTGATCCCGATCTGCCAGAACAAAGGACTATCTGCGCTTGCCCCCGCCATGCCGATGATCTTTCCGTCTGAAATCGCTGCCACTCCCAGCATATCGGGTGATTTTTCGTCAAAGCAGAATGCCTCGTCAAACCGGTTGTCCCCTGCAAACTGCAGGATCTCCCCACGGTCATATGTTCGGATCTCAAACCCCGTTTCTTTTGCAACACTCTCTGTCTCCGGCAGGAAAAACGGATGTGCTGTTTTTAACTGGCAGCCGTATGGTTTTAAGATGTGATCCAGTTCCCGGAAGTTTGCGACATCCATAAACCATGCGCCGGGGCAGGTTTCGTATTTTTCGCGGCAGAGTTCTATGATCTCCTTTTTTCCGGTGAAAATCAGTTTTCTGTTGACTGCGGTTATTTTCAGGGCACAGTTGTCCTGGTCTTCGAATCTGCGCCGTCCTTCGAGACTGCGGTATTCGGTGAAGTGGTTTCCTTGGTCGAGGATGTCTGCGGGGGTGCAACAGTAGTCTAAGGCGAGCTGGCGGCTTAGTTGTTGGATGTATTTCATCGTTGGTTCTCCTCCTGATTATAAAATTTCAGACATTGCTGCTGTTCACACCTATTGTGTAACCAGACATTTTCTATGTAGGATTATAGCAGTCCTATCCCCTCCATTCAAGAGACTCGTTTAAAAGAATGTTATCTTATGCTCTGATACCAGATAATAACTTTTTACTTCTATCCTGCTATATGGTACAATAAGAAATAATCTGACGGATTGGAATTTGACAAAGGAATGTGATTGTATGAAGAAGAAAAGCATAATTGCAATATGTGCTGTATTAGTAATTTTAGTTTTGGCAGCAGTCCTTGTATTGACTGGAAACAGAGGAAATATATCAAATGTTAATCGTGTTGTTGGTTACTCTGCACTCTATGGTGAAAATTCAATCAATGAAGCATTTGATGTCATAGAGGAAAAATTTGCAAAAGATTTTGAAGGTTGCACACTTACAGAACTTCGCTATGACAAGGATGTTGAAAACAGATTTGCAGAAGAAATTGAAAAGTATCACAAAGAAAATAATCAATTGGGGGTATTAATCACTTATCAAAGAGATTCTGCTTCATCCACGCCTCAAGTTCTACTTTCGAACTTTTTGCCTGTGCAACACATTCCCTGTACTGACCCGAATACGGCTTTTCATCTAATCACAAAAAAAGCTACAGTGTCTCCACTGCAGCTTTTCGCTTACATCTACTATTTTACTAACTCTTTTACTTTTGCTTTCTTACCAACGCGATCTCTTAAGTAGAATAATTTCGCACGTCTTACTTTACCCTGACGAACTACTTCTACTTTCTCAACGTTCGGAGAATGTAACGGCCATGTTTTTTCTACGCCGACACCGTTAGAGATTTTTCTTACAGTAAATGTCTCACGGTTGCTTCCGCCCTGTTTTTTAAGTACAGTACCCTCGAATACCTGGATTCTCTCACGGTTACCCTCTTTGATCTTACCGTAAACTTTTACAGTATCACCAACACGGAACTCCGGTACTTCTGCTTTTAACTGTGCTGTTTCAATGTTCTTAATGATTTCACTTGCGTTCATTTTGTGACCTCCTGATAATTTGGATGTTCTTAATACGCGAATTCGTAACAGAGGACCATCTATTTTTATTCACAACTGTTATAGTATATCACATAAGTTTGTGATTGTAAACAAATTTTATTTTTATTTTTAACGCCACTTTTTCCGCTCTTTTTCTGTCAGCTCTGCACGCGCAAACAGATCCGGACGGCGTTCTTTCGTGCGGATGATCGACTGCTCCCTGCGCCATTCATCCACAAGTTTATGATTGCCGGACAGCAATACCGGAGGAACTTTTTTTCCCATCCACTCCTCTGGACGGCTGTACTGCGGGTACTCTAACAAATCTCCCTCAAATGACTCCGTAGAACCGGATTCATCATTTGTCAGCACCCCCGGCACCATACGGGAAATCGCATCCACCATGACCATCGCCGGAAGTTCTCCTCCGGTTAAGACATAGTCACCAATCGAGACATAGTCGGTCACGATCTCCTCTAAGACACGCTCATCAATCCCCTCATAATGTCCACATAAAAAAATCAGATTTTCTTCTTTTGCAAATGACTTTGCCGCCTGCTGTGTAAAAGTCGGTCCCTGCGGTGTGAGGTAAATTGTACGCGGTTTTGTCCCGATTTTATCGACGATCGATCTCCACGCATCATAGACCGGCTGTGCCTGCATCAGCATTCCTGCACCACCGCCATATGGATAATCATCCACCTTTTTGTGTTTATTGATCGTATAGTCCCGGATATTTACCGCCTCGATCGTAAGCAGTCCCTTTTCCGCTGCCCTGCCGATAATACTGGTATTTAATCCCTGCATGACCATATCCGGAAACAATGTCATAATGTAGAAATTCATGCTTCCTCCCGCCTGCTGTTTAAGTCTCTTAAGCCGTCAAGCAGATGTACCTGCATCGTACCGCCCTCGATGTCCACCTGTTTTACACAGTCTTTGATCGCCGGAAGTAAAATATCATCCGCACCCTCTTTGCTGATCACATAGACATCATTCGCCCCTGTCTGCAGTACATCAGTCAGCTCTCCCAAATCTTCACCCTCATCCGAGATCACTTTAAGACCGATGAGATCTGCTATAAAATACTCATTTTTCTTTAACTTTACGGCATTTTCCCTGGTCACATAGAGACTTTTTTTGCGGAACATCTCCACATCATTGATATTGTCATATCCCTTAAACTTGAGTATTACCATATTTTTGAAGAACTTTACCCCGGCAATTTCCAATGCAAGGTGTTCTTTTCCTGTGTCTAAGATTACCTGTTTTAATTTTTTAAAGCGTGCCGCATCATCTGTGGTCGGAAATACCTTGACCTCCCCACGCACACCGTGTGTCGTTGTTATGACACCTACCTGAAGTAAATTCTCCATAAAATCTCCATTCCTGCGTGTGAAAAATCTTATTTTCATAAAATTTTTCATTCTGTTATTTGATCCAGATTACAACATTCTCAACCAGACCTGTTTTCTGATTTGTAAAATTAATCTGCACGGAACCACCCTTTTCCAGTTTGATTTTCTTTGAAGAAGATAGATAAGATGTACTTTTTCCAAGCTTGTCATAATAAGTAAATGATGTCATCTTCCAGCCTGTTTTTGCCTTTACATCAAACTTTAATGTTTTTTTGCTTCCAAGCTTATAATTATAAATATTGGTATTTTTAAACTGGTTTTTTATTTGTTTGTTTCCTATTTTATAATTTGCAACCGGATTACTCCATTTATAAACAGTCAGTTGTGATGTAAAAGTTGTCAGGAGCCTTCCTGTTTTTACCGTCACTTTAATCGTTGATTTTCCCACCTTTAACGGTTTGATCCGGACATTATTGTCACCTATTGAAATCTTTGCCACTTTTCCATTTGAACTGCTCACTTTTGTAATTCTTCCGTTCGATGGCATATTTTTTACTCTATATATATAAGTTGTACTTTTCTTTGGGCAGTATACCTGTGTCAGTTTTCCCCTGAAACTCATTTTCGTGGAAGCACCTTTACAGTATTCTTTTACGATATCTGCTGTCTTATCTGACTCATTATTTTCGGTAAATACTGTATAGTTTCCTGTGTCTGTCACTATTTCCCTGGCACTTGTCAATACCGGTATCTGTACAGTCAACAGTAATGTCAATAAAAATATAGAGCATTTTTTTGTAATATCTCTCATTTTTATCCCCCTCTATTCTTCTCTGATAGAAAAAAAACCGGCTGCACCATGTTCATGATCACGCCGGTTTACTGCGAAGATTACTGCATAATCTCCACAATCACTTTTTTTTCTTCTTTTGAGGCAGCAGCCTTCACAACAGAACGAATCGCTTTCGCAATACGTCCCTGTTTGCCGATTACCTTACCCATATCAGACTGTGCAACGCGCAGCTCTAATACGATTGCTTTTTCATTCTCGGTCTCAGTCACAACAACTTCGTCCGGGCAATCAACAAGTGCCTTGGCAATTACTTCTACTAATTCTTTCATAGGTCCACCTCACTGATCCTATTTCTCAATACCAGCATTTTTGAAAATTCTTGCTACGGTATCTGTTGGCTGAGCTCCGTTTGCTAACCATTTCTTTGCTAAGTCCTCATTTACATGATACTCGCTCGGATCTTTAGTCGGATCATATGTTCCAATCTCTTCGATGAACTTTCCATCTCTCGGGGATCTGGAATCAGAAACTACGATACGATAGAAAGGTGCTTTCTTCTGTCCCATTCTTCTTAATCTGATCTTTACTGCCATTACTTTCACCTCCTTAGATTTTTGCTGTTCATTTATTAAAAAGGAAGTCCTTTAAACATTCCCTTTTTACCTTTTTTCATCATGCCGGGCATCTGTTTCATCATTTTCTTCGCCTGGTCAAACTGTTTTACAAGACGGTTGACCTCTGCGATATCCACGCCCGCCCCCTGTGCGATTCTGCGCTTTCTGCTCGGATTGAGCAATGATGGATTCTGTCTCTCCTCGACTGTCATCGAGAAAATGATCGCCTCAGTGCGTGCCATATTCTTCTCAGCCGCTCCCTCGTCAATCTCAGGCATCTTACCGCCGCCAAGTCCCGGCATCATGCCAAGGATACTGGAAAGACCGCCCATTTTTTTCATCTGACTCATGGACTCTAAATACATCTCAAAGTCAAATTCATTCTTGCGCATCTTTTCTTCAAGCTTTTTGGCTTTCTCCTCGTCAAGCTCGTTCTGTGCCTTCTCAATGAGTGTCAGCACATCACCCATTCCAAGGATTCTCGATGCCATACGGTCAGGATAAAACTGCTCTAAATCAGAAAGCTTTTCTCCCATACCTGCGTAAAGAATCGGTTTGCCGGTCACCGCTCTTATTGAGAGTGCCGCACCACCTCTGGTGTCACCATCCAGTTTGGTGAGTACTACGCCGTCAATTCCGATCTTCTCATCGAAGGTCTTTGCAACATTGACTGCATCCTGCCCTGTCATGGCATCGACCACTAATATGGTCTGTGATACCGCAACATTTTCTTTTATCTGAATCAATTCGGCCATCATGTCCTCATCCACATGAAGACGTCCTGCCGTATCGATGATCAGCACATTAAAATCATTCTTTGTGGCATGCTCTACCGCAGCCTTTGCAATGTTCACAGGAGTATTTTTATCTCCCATGGAGAATACTTCCACTCCCTGTTTTTCACCGTTAATCTGTAACTGTTCAATCGCCGCCGGACGATATACATCGCATGCCGCAAGCAGTACTTTCTTGCCTTTGGCTTTTAACTTTCCGGCAATCTTTGCTGTCGTAGTCGTCTTACCAGCACCCTGAAGACCTGCCATCATAATGATCGTCAGTTCTTTGCCCGGACGAAGTGCAATCTCTGTCGTCTCGGAACCCATCAGGCGGACCATCTCTTCGTTTACGATCTTGATGACCATCTGTCCCGGATTCAGTCCGTTCATCACGTCCTGTCCGATCGCGCGCTCCTGCACATCTTTGACAAACTGCTTGACTACCTTGAAATTGACATCGGCCTCTAAAAGAGCCATCTTAACTTCCTTTAAAGCAGCCTTCACATCATCTTCTGTCAAACGCCCTTTGCTTCTCAGGTTTTTGAATACATTCTGGAGTTTTTCGGATAAACTGTCAAATGCCATCTATAGCTCCTCTAATATCTGGTTGGAGATCTGTTCGATCTCTTCTAACACTGCCTCGTCATGGTTCTTATAGAACTCTTTGGTCAACGTGTGAATCTTTGTCACCATACCTCTTGCGGTCTGGAATTTTTCGATCAGATGAAGCTTGCTCTCATATCCTTCTAAGGTCTTCGTACACCGCTTTACCATATCATGTACACCCTGACGGCTGATTCCTTCTTCATCCGCGATTTCACCGAGTGAGAGATCATTGAACACAAAATCTTCATATATCTTTCTCTGGTGTTCGTTTAAAAGCTCTCCATAGAAATCATATAGATACGCCTGTTCAATCTTTTCTTCCATCTCATATCCCAATCTGTACTCTCACATCAGCACCTTGCATAGATTATCATAAAAAAGAATGGGTGTCAAGCATTTTTTCTTGACACCAGTATTTATTTTTTCTTAAAACATGACTTTTTTCCTATAACAGTATTGACAACACTTTTTTTCCCTGTTTATAATGAGCTAAACTTAAAATAAAAACTTTTTTGCTTGCGTAAATCATGCGCAGGAATGGAGGTTCTCATGAAAAATAAATATCAGAAACCTGCAATTTATCTGACACCTGAACATACAGAAGGCATCTATCTTGCAAGCGGCGCAGCCGGTGCAGCCGGTTCCGTAACCGCAACCTATATGGGAGTATGGGACAGATGGGCAGGTGGCGGAAAAGGTCTGGTTGCCGTGAACTGGAATAACGTGGCAGGCAATGTCGCCCTGACACTTTCCTTTAATACACCGATCGATCAGGTCGAGGTTGCCGGATACTCTGCGTCTACTTCTATTTCCGGCAATTCCGTGACTGTCAGCTTTAACCCGGATGGCGGTTCTGGCTTCAATCTTGGTCTTCACGTAAATCACTCCGGTGCAGACATTAACAGCCTGGATATGACAGGTCAGTCTTACACAGTATCCTGACACTGACTATTTGGCCGCATACGCCGGACCACATATTGTACGAGCATACTGTTTCATAAAACAAATAAGGAATTTCGTTTTGCAATGAACGAAATTCCTTATTTTTTAACCATTTTTCATTTTATGATCCGGTTCTGATATCCGAAACGCAATTCTACAGACTTGCTCTGACTAATTTCGGTTTATAACCATTTTTCTCCAATGCTTTGATGATCTGATTTTTGTGATCTGTACCAAAACACTCTAAAGTAATACGAAGCTCCACGGCTGCATTACGGTTTGTGCTGACAAACTGATTATGCTCTAACTTGATCACATTCCCCTGCTCTGCTGCAATCGTTGCGGCTACTTTTGACAATTCGCCCGGCTTATCCGGAAGAAGCACGGATACCGTAAAGATACGGTCACGGAAAATAAGTCCCTGCTGTACCACGGAAGACATTGTGATCACATCCATGTTACCACCGCTTAAGATCGATACGACACGCTTATCTTTTACACCTAAATGTTTCAACGCTGCTACCGTAAGAAGACCTGAGTTTTCCACAATCATTTTATGATTTTCTACCATATCAAGGAATGCAACAACCAGTTCATCATCTTCTACTGTGATGATATCATCTAAATTCTTTTTGATATATGGGAAGATCTTGCTGCCCGGTGTCTTTACCGCAGTACCGTCTGCGATCGTGTTGACGCTCGGCAGAGTCGTTACTTTTCCTGCTTTGAAAGAAGCCTGCATACAGTTTGCACCTGCCGGTTCCACCCCAATCACTTTGATCTTTGGATTTAACAGTTTTGCAAGTGTGGATACACCTGTTGCAAGTCCGCCTCCGCCGATCGGAACTAAAATATATTCCACAAGCGGCAGCTCTTTAAAGATTTCCATTGCGATCGTTCCCTGTCCGGTTGCAACTGCAAGATCATCGAACGGATGAATGAACGTATATCCTTTTTCCTCTGCCAGTTCGTAGGCTTTCTGACAGGCCTCGTCGTAAACATCTCCGCAGAGAACAACCTCTGCACCATAACTCTTGGTACGGTTTACCTTAATTAAAGGTGTCGTTGTCGGCATCACGATGACAGCTTTACATCCATAACATTTTGCTGCGTAGGCAACACCCTGCGCATGATTTCCTGCTGAGGCGGTAATGAGTCCTTTTTTACGCTCTGTCTCTGTCAGTGTGCTGATCTTGTAATAAGCTCCGCGCACTTTGTATGCACCGGTAAACTGCATATTCTCAGGTTTTAAATATACCTTATTTCCTGTCTGCTCACTTAAGAAATCTGAATATACCAGTTTTGTTTCTAAGGTGACTTCTTTTACTTTCTCACTTGCTTCTTCAAACTTGTCTAATGTTAACATCTGCATTCTCCTTCATCTGTTTATTGTTCTGCCTGATCTTTGATATCAAAAAGTGCGTTTACAAATTCATTAGAATCAAACTTCTGTAAATCCTCGATGGTCTCTCCGACACCGATATATTTGACCGGAATTCCAAGTTCGGAGTGGATTGCAACCGCAATACCGCCTTTTGCCGTTCCGTCCATCTTTGTTAGAATGATACCTGTGATCTCTGCCACTTCTGAAAATTGTCTCGCCTGTGCAAGTGCGTTCTGACCTGTCGTTGCATCTAATACGACAAGAGTTTCGCGGTATGCATCCGGATATTCTTTTTCAAGAATACGGTTGATCTTTTTCAACTCTTCCATAAGATTCTTCTTATTATGAAGACGTCCTGCCGTATCACAGAGCAGTACATCCGCATTTCTTGCTTTTGCTGCTGCGACCGCATCATATACGATCGATGCCGGATCTGCACCTTCCTGTCCGCCGATCATCTCAACACCTGCACGGTTTGCCCATTCTAACAGCTGATCTCCTGCTGCTGCACGGAATGTATCAGCCGCTGCAAGGACAACCTTTTTGCCCTGGTCTTTTAGCTTTCCAGCCAGTTTTCCAACAGAAGTCGTCTTACCGACACCGTTTACTCCGATGACAAGTACCACAGATTTTTCATTTTCAAAACGGTATGCAGTCTCTCCAACATCCATCTGCTCTTTGATGCTGTTGATCAGAAGTTCCTTGCACTCTGCCGGATCCTTGATCTTATTTTCTTTTACTTTTTCTTTGAGATTCTCGATGATCGCTTCGGTCGCGTTGACACCGATATCTCCCATGATCAGAATTTCTTCAATTTCTTCATAAAAATCATCATCAATACTGGAAAATCCACTGAAGATCGAATCAATTCCGGATACAATGTTATCTCTTGTCTTGCTGAGTCCGGAAACCAGACGGCTCCAAAATCCTTTTTTTTCTTCGCCCATACATCCTGCCTTTCTTATTTGTTCCAATCATTATTTGTCTAAATCATTTTCTATCAGATTTACGGAAACCAGTGTGGAAACACCCTTTTCCTGCATCGTGATACCGTAGAGACGGTCAGCCGCCGCCATCGTACCTCGTCTGTGTGTGATTACAATAAACTGTGTATTCTGCGTCAGCTTGTGCAGATATTTTGCAAACCGGGTGACGTTTGAATCATCCAGTGCCGCCTCGATCTCGTCTAACAGACAAAACGGTGAAGGCTTTAAGTTCTGGATCGCAAATAACAGTGCAATCGCTGTCAGTGATTTTTCTCCACCGGACATCTGCATCATATTCTGCAGCTTCTTTCCAGGAGGCTGTGCGATGATACGGATACCACACTCTAAGATATCCTCATCCTCCACCAGTTCCAGTGTACCTTTTCCACCGCCGAACAGTTCTTTAAATACGGTATCAAACTGTTTCTGAATCTCTGCAAATTTCTCCATGAACTGTTTGCGCATTCCCGTATCAAGTTCCTCGATGATTCCGATCAACGTTTTCTCTGCTTCGATCAGATCATCATGCTGTGTTTTTAAAAATTGATAACGCTCTGAGATCTCCTTATAATCCTCGATCGCATTGACATTGACGTCACCGAGCTTTCGGATCTCATCCTTAATCTGTGCGATCATTTTCTTTAATGTAGAAAGATCGTCATAGGTATCATCCCGAAGATCCATTGCAGCGTGAAGCGTCAGTTCATATTCCTGCCACATATAATTGGTCTGGTATTCTCTCGCATCATTTAGCTTTTCACGCTGACTGTTCAGACGGAATACTTCCTTATCAAGTTCCGAGATCTGATTGGATATCTCCTCACGCTTCCGGAAAAATCCTTTATGTGAAGCTGACAGTTCTTCTTTCTTCTGCGTATAATCTTTTAACTGCTGTTCGAAAGCGGCATGCGTATCATCCGATACACGGATCGTCTTTTTTAATTCCTCGATCTCTGCCATCTTCTGTTTTGCTTCTTCTTTTGCATCCCCTGCCTGCGTGATCAGCGTTTCCCTGTCCTGTGAAAATCTTGTAATCTCACTCTGAATACGCGAAATATTTGACTGCGCAAACTCCGCTTTCTGACGGATACCGGCTTCCTCTAAAGCAATCTTTGAAACAGTTTCCGCAGCTTCCTTCTCCTTCGTCTGATATTCCTCGAAACGTTTCTGGAAGTCCTCGTTTTCCTGTCCGATCTCTTTTTCACGAACCGCTGCAGCCTCAATCTCTGCCGCTATCTGCGCTTTATTGTTTTCAAGCTCTGCAAGCTGCTCCTCGATCTCTGCCCGCTCCGCATGCAGACCGGCAAAAACTGTTTCTCTCTCGTTTTTCTGCTCTGTGGCGCGGTCTAAGTTCATTTTTGCCGTGTTCTGAAGAATGTACTGTTCCTGCAGTTTCTCCTTGCCGCTTTCCATATCTTCTTCTAACAGTGACTGCGCCGTCTTAATATCCTCTAAGCGGTCTCTCGACTCTTTGATCTGACTCTGCAGAGAAGCAACAAGTGTTTCAAGTTCTTCTACCTCACGTCTTCTCGCAAGAAGATTGCTGGTATTTTTAAATGCACCACCTGTCATGGAACCGCCCGGATTTAAGCATTCGCCCTCTAGCGTTACGATACGGAATGAATAGCGGTATTTTCTTGCCAGAGCAATCGCGTCATCGATCGTCTCGGCAACAACTACCCTGCCGAGCAGATAATTCGTCACGCCATCATATCTGGCATCATTTTTCACCAGGGTACTTGCAAGTCCGATCACGCCCCGCTCCCGCAGTGCTTCCTGATTCTTAAACCCGCCGCTGCCATTCACACTCGTGAGCGGAAGAAATGTTGCACGTCCATACCGGTTCTGCTTCAGATACGCGATCATCTGCTTTGCTGTCTCTTCATCCTCCGTGACGATATTCTGGATACTTCCGCCTAACGCAGTCTCGATCGCAACCTCATATTTTTTCTCAACCTGAATCAGATCTGATACGACACCTAAAATTCCTTTGTGTCTGTCTTTCTGTTCCATTACACGGCGGATACTGTTTCCATATCCGTCATAGCGTTCTGCAATGTTTTTTAATGTCTCTAACCTGGACTGTTCTTTATGATATCTGGTGACATCCTGCTCTAACTGCTGGCTCGTCTGCGAATATTTTCTACGCCACTCACGGTTTTTTTCTTCCATTGCGGCTGCAGATTCCTTTAACTCACGGATCGTTTCATTGACATCATCTAATTCCTGTTGATAGGCAGCCAGCACATTGTCTAAATCTTCTTCCTCTGTCTTTCTTGCAAGAAGTCTCTGTGTCAGTTTCGCTTTCCGGATGTTGATCTGCTCTGCCATCGTATCAAAACGCTGCTGTCTCGCCTTAACGGATGCCTTGTTGTTAAGGAGTTCGATGATCTCACTCTTTCCGTGTTCGATCCCGTCACTGCATTCTTTCATTCCATTGCGCAGCTCATCTAATTCTTTTTCAGCAGCCTGCTTTCTCTCCGAAATCCCCGCTAATGCCTCTAACAGTTCCTCTCGTTCCCTGCCATAAACATCTTTCTGCGCAAGGCGATCCTGTGTGTCTTTTTCGATGGAATCAAGTCTGTCTTTTAAATGCTCGTCCGTCATTTCTGCCGTGTGGATCTGTTCTTTTAAGACGTTGATCTGTCCTTCTAACTTTCCTTTTAAAACAGTGGAACCGCTTAAATTTTCGCGTACCTCACCGATTGCCTGTTCTAACTGTTCGATCTCCGATTCCATGCGCTCATATTCTGTCTTTACCTGCTCATAAGAATCTTTTGACTCATGTAACTGTGCTTCCGCAATGCCGCATTTTTCGCCCACTTCATGAAGCTGTCCGTCAATGCGTGTCATCTCCATCAGAAACATGTTGACGTCATATGTCTTTAATTCTTCTTTTTTCTTTAAATATACACGCGCTTTTTCAGCCTGTTTTTCTAACGGGCCGACCTGACGTTCCAGCTCGCTTAAGATATCATTGACACGAACTAAATTTTCACGTTCATTTTCTAACTTTTTCTGTGCAGTCGCCTTGCGCTTTTTATATTTTACAATTCCGGCTGCCTCGTCAAAAAGCTCACGCCGCTCCTCGGGTTTACCATTTAAAATTTTCTCAATCTGTCCCTGTCCGATAATGGAATATCCTTCTTTTCCGATACCGGTATCATAAAACAGCTCGGTCACATCCTTCAGACGGCAGGTATTGCCGTTGAGCAGATACTCACTCTCCCCGGAGCGGTACACGCGCCTCGCAACCGTGACCTCCTCATAATCCACCGGCAGTTTATGGTCCGCATTGTCAAGTGTGATCGCAACATAAGCATAACTGAGTGGTTTACGGTTTTCCGTTCCTGCAAAAATAATGTCCTGCATACTGGCACCACGCAGCTGCTTGGCGCTCTGTTCACCAAGTACCCAGCGCACTGCATCCCCGACATTACTCTTGCCACTGCCGTTTGGCCCGACAATTCCAGTGATCCCATTATGAAAATCAAAAACGATCTTGTTCGCAAATGATTTAAATCCCTGCACTTCAATACTTTTCAGATACATACTAAACCTCATTCTTGCGCTGACTTTTGCGCATAATTACAGTTTCGGTTTCAAAAGCAAAAGTGCCTGGTAGGCAGCTTCCTGCTCTGCCGCTTTTTTCGTGTGTCCGGTTCCTGCGCCGATCACTTTATCTCCGATCCGTGCTTCGACCGAAAACTGTTTGTCATGGTCCGGTCCTTCTTCTGAAATCAGCTCGTAATGCAGACTCTCTTTATAATTGCCCTGCACAACTTCCTGCAAAATGGTCTTGCTGTCATAAAACAGCTTTTTGTGCTCGATATCTGTCAGGATAAACTTATGTATAAACTTCTTTGCCGGTTCAAAACCACCATCTAAATAGATAGCTCCAATCACAGACTCTAAAGCATCCGATAAAATTGATTTACGTTTTCTTCCACCTGTCTGGTTTTCACCCTTGCCAAGCAGCAGATAATCGCCAAGATCCATCTCTCTGGTACAAAGTGCCAGTGTAGGCTCACACACAATACTCGCACGGAGTTTTGTCAGATCTCCCTCCGGCAGATCCGGATAATTGCGGTATAAAAAATCACTCGATACGATCTCTAAAACCGCATCCCCTAAAAACTCCAGTCTCTCATTGTCAGAATGTTTTTTCATGTGTTTTTCATTAGCATAGGAACTGTGCGTCAGTGCCTGACGCAATAAGCCCTCTTTCTCAAATGTATAACCAATCCTGTTCTGCAATTCCTGTAACTTTGACATTTCATCCTCCTGGTCAGGGGCTTTTTTCTACCTTACTGTGTATCCAGTAAAATATAAAAAAGACTCTGTTTTCTTATATAATAACGGAAAAGCCCTTGCCTGACAAGAGACGGTACATCGCGCACCGCCCTTTTGTCTTCAACAAGGGCATACGTCATCTTTTATTTAGTTTAAAGCATTCTTGATCTGCTCTACTGCATCTGCAACTGTCACGATATGCTCAGCATCCTCATTCGCGATCTCGATGTCGAATTCTTCTTCGATTCCCATAATAATCTGAAAAATATCAAGGGAGTCTGCTCCAAGGTCATCCACAAAAGTGGTGTCCATTGTGATTTCTTCCTCGTCCACGTTTAATACCTCTGCAATGATTTTTTTCAGTTTTTCAAATTCCATAACTTTACATTCCTTCCTGTTCCGTTGAACTTATAATATTTTTTCTGATTTTTCCGTTGATGTCCTGCTCTTTGAACGTCACACATTGAAAAATGGAATTGGTAATCTCGACTGCCTTTGCACTTCCGTGCGTCTTTACCACAAGTCCATTCAGTCCTAATAAAGGAGCGCCGCCATACTGAGTAGCATCAAACGCTTTTAATGTTGACTTTAATGCCGGAAGCGCAAGCGCTGCACCAATTTTGCTTCTTAAGGTGCTCATCATGCCTTTTTTGATTGCTCCGACAAGCGTTCCTGCCAGTCCTTCATACAGCTTTAAAATTACATTTCCAACAAATGCTTCACATACGATCACATCTGCCTCTCCATGCGGGATTTCACGAGCCTCAATACTGCCCACAAAATTAATATCCGTACATTCTTTCAGAAGTGGAAATGTTTCTTTTACCAGCGCATTTCCCTTTTCTTCCTCCGCACCGATATTTACAATCGCCACTCTCGGATTTTTGATTCCAAGTACGTTTTCCATGTAAATAGAACCCATCTTCGCAAACTGAACAAGATGTGATGCCCTTGCATCCACATTCGCGCCGCAGTCGATCAGAAGCGACACACCTTTTTCCGTCGGAATAAGCGGCGCTAACGGTGGTCTTTCGATTCCTTTGATTCTGCCTACGATAACCTGTCCACCGACTAATATGGCACCGGAACTTCCTGCCGATACGAAAGCATCTGCTTCTTTTTGTTTTACCATATTCATGCCGACAACGATCGATGACTGTTTTTTCTTGCGGATCGCATTTACCGGCGGTTCTGCTGTCTCAATAACTTCCTCAGCATGTATAACCTCGATCTGCTCCGCCGGATAAGTGTACTTTTCAAGTTCTTTACGAACCACGTCCTCCTGACCAATCAGAAGAACCTTGATATCACTTCTCGCATTTACCGCATCCACAGCCCCCTTTACAGGCTCGGCCGGAGCATAATCTCCACCCATCGCATCTAAGGCAACTTTGGTAATCTCAAGTGATTGATTCTGCTGCATAACTACTCTCCATTCTGATACGTTTTCGGGCTCTCCCTTCACGTCTATATTGAAATATACTATAACTCTTTCTATAAATCAATATAAAAAATCGATTGTCATTTACAATATCATTAGTTATAGAATTCCTGATTTCTTTCATTTTCTGCTTCACGGTCTTCATCGGACATATAGCGTTCAAACACACCTTCTAAAATATAGTTGAGTAGAAGCATTCCCAAAGCCGGTGATATGATTGCTACAACCGGCAAAAGATAAGTTCCGATACAGCATGCCAGGAAAAACATCAGTGCCATAAAAGTCTTTGGCAGATTGCCGATCGCCATCAGCGCAGAATTTTTAAGGATCAATTTTGTCGAATTCTCAAAACGTGCCATATACGGGAATACATAAATCGCCCATGCAATGACCACAAGCATCAGCACAAAGAACACAACATAAAGAACTCCTGATTTTTCACCCGCTTTTGCAAACTGATACATGATATAACCGTCAAGTCCTACCAGAACAACCGCTGCTGCCACGACAAGCGTTACAAATGCACCCTGCTTCATATTTGTTTTAAAAGAATGCCAGAAAGAACTCCACAGGTATCCTCTGCTGTGACGGATCACCTTGTTAACTGCATAATAAAGTGCTGTTGTCGCAATTCCAGCCGGAACAGCCAGTACGATACATGGAAGTGCTAATATGATCGCTTTTGATACATATGCCACATAAATGCCGAACGCAAGCGGTATACAGCAGATCATCCACAGCAGGCTTAAGCATACACAGTCGACGCCCTTTCCAAGTGTCTGAAAAAACTTGTTGTCCAAATTAAAAATATCTCCCATTGCCCTACTCCTTTGCTAAAACATCATTCTACCATTTTATTCTGTTCACTCCGATTATGCAACCGGTAATTTGTGAAATTATTATAACTTTTTCAGCGGAAACAAAAAAGACCAAGAGGAAACTCATCGTTCCACTCTTGATCTTTCTGTTTCCCGTAAGGATTAGTCCTGAGGGATGATTTCTTTTTTGTTGTAAGAGCCACAGTTTTTACATACTCTATGAGGCATCATTAACTCTCCACATTTGCTGCATTTTACTAATGCCGGAGCAGTCATTTTCCAGTTTGCTCTTCTTTTATCTCTTCTTCCTTTGGAAGATTTATTCTTTGGACAAATTGACATATTCTCACACCTCCTTAAATTTGTTAAAGACATCTTGGATTGCTGCCATTCTTGGATCCAGTTCTGTTCTCTGGCAGTTGCATTCCCCTTTGTTCAGGTTCATTCCGCACACCTTGCAAATTCCTTTGCAATCATCCCTGCACAGAACTTTCATCGGCCAGTTCACCAAAATCTCTCCATAGATAAGTCTATCTATATCCAGATTAAATCCAATCAGGTAGTCATTATCTTCCACATCTTCGTCATGAACAACAGAATCTTCTAATTTGATATCCTTGTCAATCGAAAAGTGGATATCTGTCGGAACTTCCTCCAGACAACGGCTGCACGGAATCGACACTCGCAGATCAACATCACCCTGGATAAGCAGCCGCTTGTTCTCCCGGTTTGCGATACGCAGTTCTATCGGTGCTGCACTGATAATAGGAAATTCCCCTAACTTTGATATAAAAGACGTAAGTTCAATCTGAACCTGCTTTGTTTCTTCCTTGTTTTCACAAGATAAAATGTCTGAAATATCTATAATCACGGCATTCTCCTATATCTTTTTTTGTGAATCAAACCTTTTATCTAGGCTTTTCACACCTAAATGATTATACATAGTGAAAACAGGTTTGTCAAGTATTTTTTCTTGACAACCCTGTTTTTTTATTTTTCATCGTCTATGAACCTCAAAGACCCGCTGTTTTGCCTATTTTACAAGTGCAACCGTCTCTCTTGCGATTGCAAGCTCCTCGTTGGTCGGGATCACACAGACTTTTACTTTGGAATCTGCTGTGGAGATCACTTTTTCCTCTCCGTGTACTTCGTTTGCCTGTGCATCTACTGTAATTCCAAGATATCCAAGATACTCAAGTACCTTTGCTCTGACGATCGTTGTATTTTCTCCGATACCTGCAGTAAATGCAATCGCATCCACACCATTCATTGCTGCCACATATGCACCGATATATTTTGCAACACGGTAGCAGAATACGTCGATAGCACCGATTGCAAGCTCATTTCCTTCATTGGCTGCAGCCTCAAGATCACGGAAATCACTTGATAATTTTGATAATCCCTGTACACCTGACTTTTTATTCAAAACATTCATGACACCTTCGATATCTAAGTTCTCTTTCTTTGCAATGAACTCCATGATTGCCGGATCAATATCGCCGGAACGTGTTCCCATAACAAGTCCCTCTAAAGGTGTAAGACCCATGGATGTATCTACACACTCACCATTTAATACGGCACTGATAGAAGCACCATTTCCAAGATGAGCCACAATGATCTTAGAATTTTTCAGATCCATTCCAAGGAATTCAGCAGTACGTTTTGATACAAAACTGTGGCTGGTTCCATGGAAGCCATATCTTCTTACTTTGTACTTTTCATAGTATTCGTATGGAAGACCATAAAGGAATGCTTTCTTTGGCATTGTCTGATGGAATGCTGTATCAAATACACCTACCATCGGTACGTCTGGCATCAGTTCTTTACATGCATCGATACCGATCAGGTTTGCCGGGTTGTGAAGTGGTGCAAGGTCATTGCACTCTTCGATTGCTTTTAATACTTCCGGTGTTAAAACGATAGAAGAAGCAAACTTCTCTCCACCATGTACAACACGGTGACCAACTGCATCGATCTCGGAAAGACTCTTGATTGCACCTGTTTTCTCATTTACCAGTGCATCAAGTACCATCTGGATTGCCTGTTTGTGCGTCGGCATTGCTGCTTCTGTGATCTCTTTGTCTAATCCGGTCTTCTGGTATACCAGTCTTCCGTCAATACCGATTCTCTCGCAAAGTCCTTTTGCTAATACTGCTTCACTGTCAGAATCGATGAGCTGATATTTCAGTGAAGAACTTCCGCAGTTTACTACTAAAACGTTCATATTTTCCTCCCATGCCCTGCCTGCTTTCGAATGGCAGTTTTCTTTTCTTATATAAATGATAAATGGGCAGTCCGACCGATACGAACCGCATATAACTTTAGTATACGCCTCTAACTCTGTTCGCACAAGGTGTTTAAAGTGAGATTTTTTGTACAAAATGAAAAACAGGTTGACAGAATTTTAACGTTATTTTTTTAACAAATCCCAGACATTCACATTTGCGAAAAAAATCTGTGTATGGTAGTCTGTAATCATGCTGTTACACGCAGAATCTGTGCTTACGCCCAAACCTGAGATACAGATGGAATCAGGATTTTCAAAAAATGGTCAGAAATGGAGTATCTTATGAAAACAATCGGAATCATTGCAGAATACAACCCTTTCCACAACGGACATGCCTACCAGATTGCAGAGTTAAAACGAAAAACAAATGCTGATTTTGTCGTCATCGCCATGAGCGGTGACTTTGTCCAGAGAGGAGCCCCTGCCATCATCGATAAATATTGCAGGGCAGAAATGGCGCTTTTATGTGGTGCGGATCTTGTCATCGAACTCCCGGCTGTCTGGGCAGTCTCCTCCGCGGAGGATTTTGCCATGGCAGGTGTTACCCTGTTTGATAAAATGGGCTGTATCGACGGGATATGCTTTGGAGCAGAATCCGACCAGCTCCCCCAGCTTAAGAGCATTGCCGGTGTTCTTGCAGAAGAACCGGACATTTACAGATCTGCGCTTTCTTCTTATTTAAAAAAGGGACTGGCATTTCCGGCTGCAAGAGCTGCTGCGCTTTCTGATTATTTTAAGAGCACCGGAATGAATTTCCTCATTTCCATATTAGATACTCCGAATAACATCCTCGCGGTCGAATATTTAAAGGCACTGAAACGGCGTAATTCTGCCATGACTCCAATCCTGATCCCGCGGGCGGGGAGCGGATATCATGATACCACGATCAACACACCGACAGCTTCTGCCTCTGCCATCCGCGCGGCAGTTTCTAATGTTACACCATCGGATGATCATACTTTCCATTTTTCATCTGCAGATTACGGTTCACAGAGTATTCATTCCAGCCGGCCACATCTTTCGGAAATTGCATCTTCGATGCCGGAACCGGCTTTTGCACTGTTTCAAAAGGAGATCACATCCGGCAGACTTATGGATGCTGATGACTTTTCCTCCATTCTTGGCTACCGGATCTTATCGTGCAGCAAAAAGGAATTAGAAAATATCTATGATATGACACCGGAGATTGCAAACCGCATAATAAAGAACAGATATCATTTTTCCTCTTTCACACAGTTTTGTGCACGAAACAAGAGCCGCGATATCACCTACACACGCATGAACCGGATCCTTCTGCATCTGATCCTTCAGATGACCCAGACGGATGTGAAGCAATATAAGGAGACTGATTACATCCCTTACCTGCGAATCCTCGGTTTCCGCAAAGATGCTTCCGCCCTGCTTTCTGCCTTAAAAAATTCCGCAAAAGTACCTGTCATCTCTAAGCTCTCCTCTGCCCTGCGCACACTTGACGGAACTGCAAACCAGATGCTGAAACAGGATATTTTTTCTTCTGAGCTCTACGAACAGCAAAAAACAGGAAAAACGAAAAATCGTTTTTCCTGTCCTGAATGCAGCAAAGAAATCATCCGTGTCTGATCAATGATGGAACAGACGGATTCCGGTAAATGCCATTGCCATATTGTATTTGTTACAGGTTTCGATAACATTGTCATCACGGATGGAACCACCCGGCTGTGCCACATATGCCACACCACTTCTATGTGCACGCTCGATGTTATCCCCAAATGGGAAGAATGCATCAGATCCAAGCGCCACATTTGTGTTTTTATCTAACCATGCACGTTTTTCCTCTGCGGTAAAGACCTCCGGTTTTACCTTAAAGATGTTTTCCCATGCACCGTCAGCTAAGACATCCATGTAATCCTCACCAATATAGAGGTCGATCGCATTGTCCCTGTCAGCACGTCCGATCTTGTCGAGGAACTGCAGTCCTAACACTTTCGGGGACTGGCGCAGCCACCAGTTATCTGCCTTCTGGCCTGCAAGTCTGGTACAGTGGATACGGGACTGCTGTCCAGCACCGATACCGATTGCCTGTCCGTCTTTGACATAACATACAGAATTGGACTGTGTGTATTTTAAAGTAATCATTGCGATTGCAAGATCTCTTTTTGCAGCATCCGGAATTTCCTTATTGTCCGTTACCACATTGTCAAAGAAATGCTCATCAATCACTAATTCATTTCTTCCCTGCTCAAAGGTAATACCGAATACTTCTTTGTGCTCGATCGGTGCCGGCACATAATCCGGATTGATCTGGATCACGTTATAATTGCCTTTTTTCTTTGCTTTTAAGATCTCTAATGCCTCATCTGTGTAGCCCGGCGCGATGACACCATCGGAAACTTCTCTCTTGATGATCATTGCAGTTGCCTTATCACAGACATCAGATAAAGAAATAAAATCACCAAAAGATGACATACGGTCTGCGCCTCTTGCTCTCGCATATGCATTTGCAAGCGGTGTAAACTCCATATCCATATCGTCAACCCAGTAAATCTTACGCTCCACAGCGCTGAGTGGAAGTCCTACTGCTGCACCAGCCGGTGATACATGCTTAAAAGATGTGGCTGCCGGAAGTCCGGTTGCCTTTTTTAACTCACTGACCAGCTGCCAGCCGTTAAATGCATCCAGAAAATTGATATAACCTGGTTTTCCGTTCAATACCTGGATCGGCAGTTCGCCGTTTTCCATATAGATTCTGGATGGTTTCTGATTTGGGTTACAGCCATATTTTAATTCTAATTCTTTCATAATTTCTCCTTTAAATTTCTCATTGATCTGTGAAATTCATGCTTCTTTGCCGCATCTTGCAAGCCTGATGCCTATTATTTATTTTTATTGACGATTCTGCTCTCGTAAGCTCCGGTCGCAATATCAATATAACGGACAAATAAAGAAACTTTGTTGTCCTCATTTAAGTTTTCCCATACAAATGAGGTGAACGCATCAATGTCGCCCTCGATTGCAACCGGTGCCGGCTCTCCCTCAAAACTTGGCAGCGGATTGCCATCTCCCATATAAGTATGGATAAAATGAGCCTCACCTGCTTTCGGATTCTCATAGGCAAATGTATAACGGTTACAGGAGGACGGATCCCCGTTGTTACTCTTTAAAATAGACATTGCGTAGTTGAATTTTCCGTTTTCAATGTGCATAATACCTGAGATTCTCGGTGTATAGTTTGGAGCGTCCGGCTCAAATTCTCTTGTGCGCAGCGCCTGCTCAAAAGTCTGCTGTTTATCCATCAGTTCGTAAATTGTGTCAGTCTGGTCTCCGTTTGTCACGATCGTTTTATTGCCAAGCACACGGACAGGTGCATAGATAATCAGGCTCGGATCTGTCAGTTTGGAAGGATCAAAAGCCTGCGTGCGGATTCCCTCTCCATCCTCAACAAAAACACGGTTTCTGCTGTTCTCACTTCTGCCCATAATAAAATAAGCAGTGATGGCATGTTTTCCGTCTGCAGATTTTCCGATAATGATTCCTCTTCCAGGATAGGAATTGCCTGAAAGTTCATTTTTTAATGACATTTTCTCCATGATTTCCTCCTTCATGTGTGCGGTTTGCTGTTTTTCTTTATCTTATCATTTTGATCCTGTTTTTACAATTATTAGCGTCATGAATTTATTTACTTAATTTTATAAGTTTTATTAATATATTTATTTATAAAAATAACCGCCCAAACCTAATATATCCACCTTGTACTGGACTTCCAGTGAAAGGAGTACATATTACAAGTTAAGCGGTCATTTTACCAAATCCATCAAAATTGCTTCTGCCCTCTGTTTCCATGTATGTTCCCGCACAGCACTCTCATATCCCCGCTCTGCGATTTCCATACATTTCTCCGGTTTTTCCAAAAGCTTTTTCACCAGTTCAGGCAGTTCTTCACGCTTCTCCAGCGAATAGAAAACCAGTTCTTTTTTGTCCGTAAAATTCTCACGCAGATACCCGCTGTCATCGGTCAGCGAAAGTGTATGCTGCAGCATCGCCGTAAATACGCGGTCGTGCGTTCCATCTTTAAACCATGGCATGACATTCAAAGAAATCCTTGCATCTGCGATTGCCTCCGCGCAGGTCACAGAATCCACTTCCCTGCCGTTTTTTATAATGTAGTCATGGCTGCTACAGTCTAATTTCTCCCAGTTGGCGCCAAACACATGTACCGGGATTTTATGCTCCGCAAGACATTTTATGATCTCCCCGCGGAAATAACTCCGCATACAGATATCGATGAACACCATTCCTGCGATCGCCGCGCGAAGCTCCTCATCCGGCACTGCACCCAGTTCTTTTCTGATATGTGCCTCTAACATCCGGTCGATGGACACCGCCGGATGTGCTTTCATATCCTCCAGAATCTCATAATAAAATGTCCGGTATTCCGCACCCTGCCTGTCGATTTCCCGGTAAAGGTGTTCCACCGGTGTATAGTTCCCGGTAAATACGATGTCGTATTTCCGTTTCTGATACGGTATATTTTTATGTTTCTGTTTTTGCCCATGGCAGCCTTCTATTGGGGAAGGTACTTTCCGCTCTAAGATACAGTTTCCCGCCAGCGGCAGAAACTCCACCGGCAATGCCGGGTAAAAGCGCTTCATGTATGCCACATGTTCTCTGTCAATACAAAAAACACGCATTTCCGGCACCGGAGGCTTTGCCAGTTTTGAATGATAATACAGTGGATGATCCACCAGGATATTGATGCACGCGATACCTTGGTTTTCCCAGATATAACGCCCGTTCTCTTCGATAAAGACCTCTTCCCCGGAAAGTCCGATAAAATTAAACGTACACAGTACCGTTTTCTCTGGCACGGCAAACCGGCTGATGCCATCTACCGTATTTACCAGATCATCGTAATCCACAAAATAGGTGTCATGCCCCATCTCCTGAAACGTTTCTGCTAACTGTTCTGAAAAATATCCCAGTGTTTCCACTGCATTTTTTATTAAAATCACTTTCATGTCTGCCAGTGATCCGCGCAGTTAGTTTTTAAAGCTGTGGATCGGTGCCGGGATTCTTCCGGTACGGTTAATAAAATCATCACAGGAATATTTGTTGACCGGCATGATCGGCGCATAACCGAACAGACCACCGAACTCTACCGTATCGCCAACGCCTTTTCCAATTACCGGGATCAGACGTGCAGCTGTTGTCTTCTGGTTTACCATACCAAGTGCCATCTCGTCTGCGATCATACCGGAGATCGTGGTTGCCTTGGTATCTCCCGGAATTGCGATCATATCAAGTCCTACAGAGCAGACACAGGTCATTGCCTCTAATTTTTCCAATGTGATAGCACCAGCCTGTACGGAATCGATCATTCCCTGATCCTCACTGACCGGAATGAAAGCACCGCTTAAGCCGCCGACATAGGAAGATGCCATAACGCCGCCCTTTTTGACCTGATCATTTAACATGGCAAGTGCTGCAGTTGTTCCCGGTGCACCTGCATATTCCAGACCGATCTCGCAGAGGATATCTGCGACGGAATCACCGATGGCCGGAGTCGGAGCAAGGGAAAGGTCAATGATACCAAACGGAATTGAAAGACGTCTGGATGCCTCCTGTGCGACTAACTGTCCGACTCTTGTTACCTTAAATGCGGTCTTTTTGATGGTCTCGCAGAGTACCTCAAAATTCTCGCCACGCACTTTCTCAAGTGCTGTCTTTACAACACCCGGTCCGCTGACTCCGACGTTGATCACTGCATCAGCCTCTGTCACACCGTGGAAAGCTCCTGCCATAAACGGGTTGTCATCCGGTGCGTTGCAGAATACAACCAGCTTCATACAATCCACAGAATCACGGTCTTTTGAGCGCTCTGCAACCTCCAACAAAATCTCTCCCATCAGACGCACCGCATCCATATTGATACCGGTCTTTGTGGACGCAAGGTTTACGGAACTGCAGACACGGTTCGTCCGGCAAAGTGCTATCGGGATAGAACGGATCAGCATCTCATCTGCTTTTGTCATGCCTTTTGATACCAGTGCGGAATAACCGCCGATCAGATCTGCACCGATTGCTTCTGCAGCACGGTCCATTGTATCTGCGATCGTTGCAAAATCTTCCGGTGTCTTGCAGGCTGCACCACCGATCAGTGCAATCGGAGTAACGGAAATACGTTTGTTGACAATTGGGATACCGTATTCAGCTTCGATCTCCCCTGCAACTTTTGCAAGATCTTTGGCAACTGATGTGATACGGTTATAAATGTTCTCATTTAATTTTTTCAAATCGGAATCAATGCATGAAAGCAGGCTGATACCGATCGTAATGGTGCGGACATCAAGGTTTTCATGTTCCACCATGTTGTTGGTCTCTTTTACTTCAAATATATTAATCATTGCCGCTTTCCTCTCTAAATACGATGCATTTTTTCAAAAATCTCAGCTTTCTGGCACTTGATGGATACACCGATCTGTGCACCGATCTCATCGAGATCTTTCTGACAATCCACAAATGATCTGGTTGATTTATTCATGTCAACGATCATCATCATATTGAAATATCCGGAAACGATTGTCTGTGAAATATCAAGTACATTGACGCCATTTTCGGAAAGATAAGTACATACTTTTGCAATGATACCAACCGTATCTTTACCCACTACTGTAATAATTGTCTTGTCTGCTGTGTTCTCCATCTCTGCTCTCCTCACTTTTCTGCTTTACTAAATCAGCGCAAATCTATTATCAATCATCATATCATACATGTTTTATAATTTCCACTGTTAAATAGATGCACATTTATAACTTTTTCTACTAAGCTTCATAAGCGGCCACACTCTGTAAAAAAATATTGTCATATATAATAGAATACGTGTTTCGCGAACATTCTATTATCATAAACTAAAAAATGATTCTCTCCGACGGCGCGTCCCGCTTTGCCACATACATTGGGAAATCATCGCCTTTATATGGATTTTCTCCCATCGTCACCTCTAACCGGACAGTCTCATATGCAAGTTCTGCATAATTATTTTCCTTACTGAGATGCCCTAAAATAACCGTATTGAAATGGTCATGGAGCACTTCTCCCAAAAGCTGACCGGACAGTTCGTTAGAGAGATGTCCTTTTTTCCCAAGAATTCTCTGTTTTAACGGATACGGATAACTTCCAACCTGCAGCATATGTACATCATGATTTGCTTCCAGTAAAAGCACATCCAGATTTTTTATTTTATCAATCATGTTTTCATCATATGTGCCAAGATCCGTCACTACCGCCGCCGTTTTCTCCTCATTTTTTATCTTATAGGCCACCGGATCTGCCGCATCATGTGAGATTGAAATCGGTTCAATCAAAAGATCCCCGATTTCAAAAGGCTGATCCGGCGTGATCGCATGAAATAAAGATTCCTCTATTTTGCCGACTGACTTTGTATTTAAAATAGCATCTATCGTACCCTGCGTGGCATAAATCGGAAGTCCGTAACGCCTGGCGATCACGCCAAGTCCAGAAATATGATCGATGTGTTCATGAGTTACAAGAACCCCCTGCATCTCTTCTGTTTTCAAATCGATCGAATTGAGTCCGTTTTCAATTCGTTTTCCACTGATCCCCGCATCGATGAGTACATGATTTTCATCTGATCCCACACAGATACAGTTTCCACTGCTGCCGCTTGCTATGCTGCATAATTCCATTTTTTTAATTCTCTTTCCATCTAAGTTCGATTGTATCTCCGGTCTTTAAGACTGCAGAATACGATGCATTCTCACCATTTAAATTGGTAATGATTGCTCTGCCATTTGAGGCAGTAAGATCAAATTCGTAGAAATCAAAAATATCTACAAATATATACTGTGGTTTTCCGGTAAGTTTTACCGGCTGGCCGTTGATGTATACCAGAACCATGCTGCCGTCTTCCTCTGCAGCTGGCGAACTGTTTTCTTCTGCTGTAACTTTTTTCACTGCTTCAGCCATGCCGTCAGCATTCTCCTCTGTTACATCTGTTACATCTGTTTCATCCATGCCTGCTGCATTCTCTCCTGCAACAGATCCATTAACGCCTGCTGTACTGTCTGTAATCGTTTTGCTCTCCTCTACCGTAGCGGCATCATCTGTAACTGCAGAATCCTTTTCTTTTGCGCCCGCATTGCCGGCATCGTCTGTATCCTCCGCAGTCACAGCATTGTGTACTTCAGGATTCTGAACTTCTGCGCCATCTGCCTCTGCGCTCATTTCCGTGTCCACAATATCCGGTATCTCTTCTTCCTTATATTCCCCGACAGTCGGTGTTTGAACTTCTTCCTGCTCTACCGGCTGAAAGGACGGTTTGCCATAGGAACGCACTGTCCACTCGATTGTAAAGTTTTCATAGATCAGTGAGTCGAGCGTTGCACGACGGTTGTTTACCAGAATCACATGCTCCACATTCACTTCCACATCCATAAATTCTGCAAGCTGGCCTACTGTGTAAAAGCTTCTTGTTTCTACCTGGTCTCCCTCCTGGATCTGGTAGGAAGGAAACTCTAATTTACCGTTGACCTCTAAGAATTTCGGGCATCTTATAATATTTCCATTAACCACAAAGGCTACGGAATCTGTCGTATATTCCTCTAACTGATCTAATGTGCAGGTTGCCGGCTTGCCAGCCGTAGATGGCTCAATGATAATCTCACAATTCGGCTCTAATGCCGCATTGAGATTTGTTGGTCTGTCATTCATATAAACTGCTGCTGACTCTCCCTGCTCTCCACGAATGATACGTTTTGCTCCATTTACAAAAAATGTAAGTTCCGGTCCACGTTTCGGGAAAAGATCCTCATTCGGAAAACCTGCCTGCAATGCGGCATCCACGATCGTTAATCCATCATTATCATATAATTTGAGGCGCTCTCCATTGAAACGCACCATAATAAATCCGTTTCTCTGTTCATAATAATTCAGACAGATTCCAATCGGTGTAACAAGCAATGGATCCTTCTTGATATCCTGCTGTTCAAATACCACTTCCTGCAGTACTTCTTCACCACGCAGTGCCACTCGTACGTCCGGAAGATCTAATTTCTCTGCAAGCATTTTCGTATAACCATGGATCTTACCGCCACCGCCAACGATAAATGCTGCGCTGACAGTCTGGTCGCCATTCAATTCTTTGATTTTCGCAGCTACCGCAGTCGTCATCTCATCCACTACCGGCGCAGTCAGCTCCCACACTTCTTTTGCCGGAATCTTATGCTCGATCAGCATGATATCTTTATAAGTGATCTCCTCTTCTGTTGTACTCTGCAGCTTGATATATTCAGCCGTTTTAAAATCAACCAGATAATTCTGTACGATCAGTTCGGTCAGCTCATCTCCCGCAAGAGGGATCATACCATATGCAATGATGCTTCCGTCTTTGGTAATGGAAATATCGGATGTTCCCGCTCCGATATCGACTAAAGCGATATTCAGCAGACGATAACTTTCCGGAATTGCGACGTTGATCGCCGCAATAGGCTCCAATGTCAGATTCGCCACTTCAAGCCCGGCCTGATTTACGGCTGCATAAAGTCCATCCACTACATCCTCCGGCAGAAACGTTACAATGATGTCTTCGCCGATACGGTCCGCTTTGTGGGATTCAATGTTTGAAAACGGTTCATCATTTAAGAAGTATTTGACCACGGAATATCCAACACAGTAGAACTTGTAGTTGGTATCATTCATTTCCTGTAAAATTTTCTGCGCTTTCTCAATTCCAAGCAGATCCAGTGTATGAATGTCTTCCCCGGTAACTACGCTCTCCTCCGGATAATCGTAACTGATACTCGTTGTAACTGTCTTAAGCACACGGCCTGCGGCAGCGATACATACCTCCGTCAGCGTTTTTCCGATCTGTTTTTCCAGCTGTTCTTTTACTTTTCTTATCGTCCCTGATACACGCCCGATATCGTGGATCTGTCCATCTAACATTGCTCTCGTATCATGCTGCATGATATACTGAGCAGTAACGATAAACTGATCTTCGGTACGGTAACCTACCGTTCCTACCACATTTCTCGTTCCAATATCAAGTCCGAACACCAATGGCTGTTCCATGTCTTTTCCGTCGCTCATCTGCAGTATCTCCTACTCATTTTCCATATTTGTGATTGCCAAATCAATCTGCCTTATGGCATCTTCCACCGTTCCATTATTATCGATCACCACTTTACAGTGTTTCCGGTAAACCGCTTCCTGTAACTGACTGTCAAAAATCTGCTGTACTTTCTCCGGGGAATATCCGCGCGATCTCATAAGGCGTTCTTTTCTTATATCCTCTCTGGTATAAATATACCAAAGTTCGTCACAAATTTCATCATAATGTTCTTCAATCAGCAATGCTGCCTCTAAAACCAGGATTTTCAGCACTCCATTTTCCCGCTCTGTATCCGCAACAGTTCTGATATATTTTTTGACTGCCGGATGTACGATTCCGTTTAATGCATCCCGTTTTTTTTCATCTGAAAAGATGACTGTTGCTAACTTTTTCCGGTCAAACGAACCATCTTCATTCCAGATATCCTCATCCGAAAACATGTCTTTTAATTTCTGATAACATTCTGTCCCGGGCAGCATCAGCTCATGCGCGATTTCATCCGCCAACATGACTTTTACACCATCTTTTGTTTCAAGATAATGAAGTATTTCTGATTTTCCCGCACCGACGCCGCCGGTAATTCCGATAAATTTCATCCGTTCCATGCTCCCCGCATCCATTTTTTCTCTCGTACCATCCGGACATATGCAGTCCAACGCATCATCCCTCATAAATGATGACAGATCTTTATTTTGCCTCATACCAATTTTTGCCGACATGTGCATCAATTTCAAGTGTGACCGCAAGATCTGCCGCTCCATGCATCTCTTCCTCGAGAATCTTTCGAACCGCATCCTCTTCTTCGATCGCCGTCTCCACTAAAAGCTCATCATGCACGGTTAAGATCAGGCGTGACTTTAGATTTTCTTTTAACAGTCTGTCATGCACGCGTATCATTGCGATCTTGATGATATCTGCCGCAGTTCCCTGAATCGGTGAGTTCATGGCAACACGTTCTCCAAAGGAACGCTGCATAAAATTGCTGCTTGAAAGTTCCGGTACCGGACGTCTTCTTCCAAACATCGTCGTTACATAGCCTTTTTCTTTTGCCTCTGCCACAAGCCCATCTAAAAACGTCTTGATCTTTGGATAAGTTTCAAAGTACCGTTCAATATACTCTGCAGCTTCTTTTTTGCTGATGCTTAAATCCTGACTCAGTCCAAACGAACTGATTCCATATACAATCCCGAAATTGACTGCCTTGGCATTGCGTCGCTGCAGGTCTGTCACTTCATCAAATGGAATGTGAAATACCTGGGACGCCGTGATCCTGTGGATATCCTGTGCTTCCCGGTATGCCTCGATCAGCTTTTCATCCCCGGACATATGTGCTAAAACACGAAGCTCAATCTGGGAATAATCGGCATCCATAAACTCAAATCCCTCTTTTGGCACAAATGCCTTGCGGATCAGTCTGCCAAGTTCGATCCTCATCGGGATATTCTGCAGGTTTGGCTCCGTGCTGCTTAAACGCCCGGTAGCTGTGATCGTCTGATTAAAACTGGTGTGGATCCTGCCATCTTTAGCGATATAGTTGACCAATCCGTCCGCATAAGTGGACTTTAACTTGGTAAGCTGACGATACTCTAAAATATCAGAAACGATCGGATATTCCGGTGCAAGGCGGTCTAACACATCCGCCGCCGTGGAATAACCCGTCTTTGTTTTCTTTCCATACGGCATGGACAATTTTTCAAATAAGATCACTCCGAGCTGTTTTGGAGAATTGATATTAAACTCTTCTCCCGCTTCCTCATAGATCTGCTTTTCCAGTTCAGCGATACGCACTGCAAGTTTGTCCCCATACTCCGTGAGCGCCTCCCTGCACGCAATGATACCCTCATTTTCCATATCGGCAAGAGTAAATACGAGCGGCATCTCGATTTCCGTAAACAGATGATCCATGCCCTCTTCCTTTAAGTCTGTCTCCAGCGTCTTTTTCGATGCCTGTGCCACATATGCCATATAGCATACATAATTTAAAAATGCTTCCGGTGCATCTTTCATTGCCTGCTCTATGGTCAGTTTTCCAAGAAGATCTGCCTTTGACGGTATCATCTGTCCCATATAGTCTTTTGCAATATCCTCATATGGATACTCATTTTTCAGCGGATTCAGAAGATATGCTGCAAGCACACCGTCAAAAAGATTCGACAGGCCAATATTGCCGTTTACCTGTCGCTCCAGTAAGCCAAGCGCCGCAAGCTGCGGTTTTAAATCCAGTGTCGCATAGGACGCAGCCTCACTTGCGGTAAACATGGAAAGAATCTGCTTTGCCGGAAGATTTTCCCCTGCTTTTATGAAAAAGGTTTCTTCCTCTCCAGTTGAAATGGCAGCTCCAAGGCAGTACTCCACTGCATCATTTTCTGCACTTTCTACGATGCCGGACGGTTCACTGTCTGCCCCCGGCATATCTCCTGCCGCAAACAGATTCATCTGCCCGTCCTCTTCCTCGTGGCTGTCTTTCTTTTTGCTTCCGGGAACAATATAAAAACCACAGCTTCTGCCACGAAGCTTCGCAAATACTTTCTCTGCCTCCTTACGGTCTTCCACAAGTTTAAAATGTTCTGCCGCCTGATTTTTTGGAGTTTCCACCGCAAAACGATTCAAAAGATTTTTAAACTCTAACCGTTTGCAGAGCAGGTATGCCTCCTCCGTGTACAGGCTGGAAATACCATTAAGTTTTGCACCGGAAAGATCATAATCAATGTCCGCATGGATCTCGATCGTCGCAAGCGTCTTACTCATCTGTGCCAGGTCATAATACTCTTTTAAATTTTTGCTTGCACGGGGTGGCTTTAATTCGTCCACATGTGCATAGGCATTTTCAACACTTCCATACTGTGCAATGATTGCTGTTGCCGTCTTTTCACCGATTCCCGGCACTCCAGGAATATTGTCTGCCGTATCGCCCATCAGCGCCTTGACATCGATAAACTCGATTGGTGTCACCTGATATTTTTCCTTTACCTCAGCGGCATTGTAATCCTCGATCTCCGTGCCTGTGCGCTTTGTTTTCGGGATACGGATCTTAATATGATCCGTTGCAAGCTGTAAGAGGTCACGGTCACCGGATACCACTGAAACTGTCAGCCCTTTTTGTTCACTCTGTTTTGCAATGGTTCCAAGCAGATCATCCGCCTCATAGCCGCCTTTTTCGATCGTAGTGACTCCCATCGCTTTTAACATTTCTTTCATGAGCGGAACCTGTTCCCGCAGTTCCTGTGCCATCGGCTTTCTTGTGCCTTTGTATTCTGCGAACATTTTATGGCGGAAAGTCGGTTCTGACACATCAAATGCAACCGTCAGATAATCCGGCTGCTCCTCCTCTAAAATCTTGAACATAATATTCAAAAATCCATAGACTGCATTCGTGTGCAGTCCTTCCGAATTCGTCAGATCCGGGATCCCGAAAAATGCCCTGTTCAAAATACTGTGTCCATCTATCAATACCAGCTTTTCGCCCATTGTTCTCTCCATTCTTTGTCTGTTAGATTGCTCTTGTGTAGCGTTTCAGCCACTCATTTTCCTCCGCTGTCATATACGGGGAAATGGTATCATATACCATCTTGTGATAATCGTTTAACATCTTTTTCTCACGTGCACTTAACAGATCCGGGGCAATCGCATCGAGATCGATCGGTGCATAGGTGATATTCTCAAACTCCATGAACTGTCCATACTCATTTTTCTCAGCTTTATGGCATACCAGCTCATTTTCGGTACGGATACCGTATTTACCCTCTAAATAAACGCCCGGCTCGTCGGTCGTGATCATGCCCTCTTCTAAGACACCGTTGTCATGGCGCTCCGGTACGACTCTCCAACGGAAGCCGTTCGGTCCCTCATGTACATTTAACACATAACCAACGCCGTGTCCGGTGCCGCATTTATAGTCAATGCCCATCTCCCAGAGTGGACCGCGGGATAAAATATCCAGGTTCAAACCGGTACATCCATATAAAAACTTCGCATGCGCAAGGTTCATATTCGAACGGCAGACGGTCGTAAAGTGCAGACGCATCTCATCTGTGATCGGGCCAAGTGCCATGGTTCTTGTGATGTCTGTGGTTCCCTCAAAGTAATGTCCGCCGGAATCCACAAGTAAAAATCCCTCCGGTTTTAACTCAGCGTCTGACTCCGGTGTTGCAGCATAATGCATCATCGCCGCATTGGCTCCGTAAGCACAGATCGTGTTGAAACTTAACTCAATAAAGTTATCCTGCTCTCTTCTTCTCGCCTCAAGATAGTCAGAAGCAGAGATCTCCGTCATCGGGATCTTTCCGATATTGGTCTTGAGCCAGTACATAAATTTGGTAAAGGCAACACCGTCTTTTACATGTGCAGCTCTGGTGTTGTCTACCTCTGTCTTATTTTTTACAGCTTTCATAAGTTCCGTCGGGTTTGGTTTGTCCACAACTTTGATTGCTTTATCAAGACTGTTCACGATACGGTAGTTGACCGTCCCGCGGTTCATCAGCACGACTGCGTCTGCCGGAATCTCCGGTACATAATCGTAGATCGCATCATACGGCTTTGTCGTGATATGGTTTTCCTCCAGGTAAGCACGGATCTTATCATCCACTACTTCCTCCTGTAAAAACCAGATACACTCTGTCTCGTTCAGCACAAGATAGGATAATACGACCGGCACATAATCAATATCGTTGCCGCGGATATTTAAAAGCCATGCGATATCGTAAAGAGATGTCAGAATATGAACATCTGCACCGTTCTCCTTCATAGCTTTCCTAAGATCTCCGATCTTATCCGCAGTACTCTTTCCGGAATATTTTTCCTCCAAAATAAATAAAGGCTGTTTGGACAATGCCGGACGATCCTCCCAGATCAGATCGATCAGGTCTTCTGTCACATGCATGGACACTTTTTTTTCTGCTGCAATCTTTTCCAGTCTGCCGCCCCAGGTACCGTTTACAACACGTCCGTCAAATCCGAGACATCCGCCCTCTTTTAATCGATCCTTTACAAATTCATCGACTGTCGGCACGCCCTCTTCGCCCATGCGGTAGAGTGTGACTGTGCTGTCTTTCAGCTGATTCTCTGCCTGTACAAAATAGCGTCCGTCCGTCCAGAGCCCTGCCTCATCCAAAGTGATAACGGCAGTTCCCGCAGAACCGGTAAATCCGGTAATAAACTTTCTCGCCTTAAAATGATCTCCTACATATTCTGATTCGTGAAAATCAGCAGTCGGCACAACGTATACCGTGATGCCTCTCTTTTCCATCTCCGCACGCAGTGCCTTTAATCTTTCCTGTATCATTCTTTTATTTCCTCTTTCTTATATATTTCTAATATCACACCCGTTTGTCAGGCATCCGTATACTCAAAGAACTTCGTATCGATCTCCGGGTAAGAACGTTTCAATGAGATCGGTCTTCCGGAACGGTTCAAAAAGCAATGGGAACTCTTTCCGGTCGTGCGGAGTTCTCCGGTCTCCTTGTCCGTCATCCGGTATTCCACATCCATCTTGATACCATTATAGCGTGTGATCTTCGTCTCGATCACGACCGTATCATCAAAATGTACCATACTGTGATACTCGCAGGATACAGAGAGCACCGGACTGATAATCTCCATCTCCTCCATCTGTTTATAGCTGAGTCCGATCTGATCCATCAGATCCATCCTCGCTTCTTCCATCCATTTGATATAATTTGAATGATGGATGATTCCCATCTGGTCCGTCTCATAATATTTTGCATGATGCTCATATGGGCGGATTTTGATTTCATCGGCATTTTCATTATAAATTTCTATCTCTTTGTCTGACATATAAATCACTACCTTTCTCAAACTCCTCCAACGTATAGTATCTCACAGAAACGTTTTAATTTCAATGGTGCCTTTTTATCCATGCGATCAGTATCACGATCAGAATACAGGCAAGGGAAAACCCGGCTCCCACCATAAATCCCGGTGTCTGGTAGCGCAGCTCGACCGTATGTGTTCCTTCGGTAAGATATGTGCTGATAAACGCCTCACCAAACACTTCCGGATCCGTCTGTTCTCCATCAACATATAATTTCCATCCGGCATCATCCGCCACCGCAAATATCAGTCGTCCTTCTTTTTTCACATCAATGGTTCCAGTGATTTTCGTATCGGAAAAGGAAGTCATCTCCATCGTCTGCTCATTTAACGTCTGATAAGCCGTATCTGCAGCATCGAGATTCAGGGCATATGCCGTAATATTCACTCTTTCTTCATTACTGTTTTTAATCCTCACTTGTGTGCCTGCCGTACAGTATCCAAGATCAAGTGTATAGCCATGCGAAACTTTTGTGAAAGACTTTGTCCTGCCGTCACTGATCTCTTCCGTCATGCTGTCCACAGTCGTCGATTCATAGGTTGCAAAAATGTATGCATTCTCCTGCACGTCAATCGTTGATTCCCCGACCACAGATTCGGACGGGATCTCCGTCAGCATCGGCTCATCTGCACCAAGAAGCTCTGCAAGTCTGTTCTGTGCCTCAATTTCATCTAAATCAGAATAATCCCACGCATCAATCACATCCTCATCCATCATAAAACCAAGTGGGAGCACATATTTATTTTCGTAAAGATACGTATTTCCGCTCTCTGCCACAAGGGTGCGGATCGGGTTTGCTTCCATTGCGTTATCAGCGATCACATAGCGCAGGGACAGCATTGCTGATAACAGCGGTGTTGCCCCGTTTACACAGTAGAAATTCTTGCCGCCTTCCATTCCGACTGCCTGGTAAAAATGACTGACATCCAGATTCATCAGCGATGAAAACTGCGTTGCGGAACGATATCCATACAGCGCCGCATCATTTTTCGTTTTGCGCTCTAATTCTTCCGTGCGGTAAAATAATATGCCCTTATCCTGTGCCTGATTTTCCGCCTCTGCAAGCACTGCATGATAGTCATCCATGGATTTCACATAGGCAGTCCTGCTCGTCGTATCAAATCCGGTCACATTGTAGTTAAAAAATAATTCTAAAAGCATCGCTGCACAGCCAAACGAGAGCATGATTTTTTTCAGTTCTTCCCTGGTCGCCTTTTTGATCTTTCCAATCTTTTTTACCACATCTTCCAGGATACATTCCTCCGCATAAAAATAGATCAGCAGCACCACAATATAGCTGCCCAGAAATACATAAGTTGCCGTTGCCGCGCTCTCTCCTAAGATCGTCCCATCGGAAAAATGATAGGAAACTGCCATCAGACCAACCGATGCCACTCCCGCTGCGATCACATCTAAAAATCTCGTTCCTTTGAAATGCAAAAATGCCTCGTAGGATACCGCAAGCATCAGAAATGCATATAAAAAGGTCTGTCTGCCCGGCAGGGAATCCGGGAAGTGCATGCCATGCCAGATGAAATCAAGTATATTATTCGAAAAACTGATGACAAAAAATGCTGCCAGAAGTCCGCGTGAAAGCTTCTTTTTCCAGGAGATCTCACGGTTGAAAAGATACAGTACAAACAAAAGAAGCACAAATACGCCACAGTAAATATTCGGCCAGTGGTCTTTGCCCGTATAAGGTTCTGTCATCACCGAGTGTCTCCCCAGCTCTGCAATGATGTTAAAATACCATTCCATTGTATCCGGAAATGAAATATTCTGTGAGCCGCTCGCTCCAAGGGTGATCGCCTCAGGAATGATCAGTATCGCTCCCGTCCCGCCCGCCAGAAGGGAATAAATTGCGAAACGGATCCACGCACCGATCCCGGTCTCTTTATTTTCCAGCCATGTGATCACAAACCAGATCACCTGAAAAATGCAGACCATGATCGCAATGTAATAATTACTGATAATGCATAAAGACAGTGAAATATAATAAAGCAGTACTTTTTTCTCTTTGATCAGCTGTTCGAGTCCAAGAACGACAAGTGGTGCCAGCATCATGCAGTCTAACCACATGATATCCCATGCATAGGCTGCTGAGAATCCGCACAACGCATAGGCTGTTGCAAAAATGCTGATTGCAGCATGATTTTTTTCAAAATGTTCCTTTAAATAATATCCGAAAAACAGTCCCGCCAATGAAATTTTTAAAATCACAAGCAAGGTCATAAATTCGATCACATGATTCTGCGGACAGAGTAGCAGCAGCCAGTTTAAGGGACTTGCCAGATAATAGGCGTACAGTGAAATAAAATCTGCTCCAAGTCCGATATTCCAGGAGTAAAACATGCTGCCGCCATGTTTGATCTTATCCATCAGCTCCGTGAAAAACGGGCAGTACTGATGATACATATCGATATGTAAAATACATTGCTCTCCAAACGGATAGACGTCATGAAGAATGCAGATCACAGTCAGAATAAAAAACGGCAGAAAGAACGACGCAATAAGCGGCATTCTTTCTTTCCACAACTGATTTTGGAGTTTCTTTTCTCTTTTCAAAACAAAACCTCTCTTTTTATCATTTCCTAATTAACAGTTCCATGATCAAACAGTTCATAATACTGCAATTTCCGGTAAATATCCATCTCATCTTTTTCATCCGAGGCGCGGACTTCACTGCCATCCGCTTTTACTGTACGCACCGCGGAAATAACCGGGTATTCTGATTTTAAATGTAACAGATACGAACGATATTCATCCAATGGAACACCGGCGCGCTCTAAGACTTCCGCTGCCAGATAGTTCACGCTCGTGTCTGCACCCGTTTCCTCTCCAATATCATAGTTTGCCCACACCACATAAGGAACCTGATAACGCAGTTTCTGCTGTTCCTCTGTCAAGTGATTCCAGGACATCCCGTTCTTTGCAAGAACCGTAGATGCAACGGCATCACTCGGCTGATGATCTCCGAAAAAAACGATCACTGTTTTTTCATCTGCCTCTTCAAAATAGGAAATCAGATGTTCTAACGCGGAATCGGAAAGTTTTACCAGGGATAAATACTGCTGCAGTGAAAAATTTGTAGAATCTTTCACCGAGATATCCGGTGTAAAATTGCCGTACTGATCCTGATATCCACCGTGATTTTGCATGGTCACATTAAACACAAACAGCGGCGCATCCTTTTCCTTATTTTCATAAAATTCAATAATCTTATCCACGCAGCTCTCATCGCTGATATACTGTCTGACATACTGCGGATTCACATAATCATCTTTAAACACGCTCTCATTAAATCCCAGCATCGGATAGACCGTATCGCGTTCCCATCCGCCGGCATTGTAAGGATGTGTCGCAATGGTCTGATATCCTAAAGTCTTCAGATAATCCGGAAGTGCCTTCAAATCTCCATTGATGTACTGCTGATACGGGATGCTCCCCTGCGGGAGGAATGCCATTGTATTGCCGGTCAGAAATTCAAACTCTGTATTCGCGGTATTTCCACCGCAGACAGATACGTTTAACATTCCCGTAACCGTATTTTTCTCCCCCTGCTCTAAGCTGTGGATAAACGGCATGTAATCCTCGTTGGTTTCAAATTCACCTAACACGGACAGATCCGAAAATGACTCATTCATCATTACAATGATATTCGGAAGATCTTCCTCCTTTTGTGTATCGTCTTCTTCTGCCTCAGAGCCTGATTTCTCCGACATTGCACCGCCCTCCCCGTAGGAATCAAGCACCGCCTGTGCCTCAGCGGCGCTGTAATGCTCCGGTTTGTCGATCGACATATAGGCAAGATTCATGACAAATGTGACTGCCATACCATCCACATCCGTCATGTAGACCGGCGTGAACAGTTTATTGTAAAGTCTGTGGCTGTTCTGAAAGTTCTCCTGCTGCAGTGTTCCCGCAAACAATGAAAGAACCACAGCCACCAGCGCTGCCGGAATCAGCCGTTTCCAGAATACCAAACGTGTCACTTTTACTTTTATAAAACGAAATAATACGATTGCTGCAAAAAATACCAGTGTCACAACGAACATGCGCGTATCCGGCATAAAATCATAATTATCTGCAACGCTCACAGCCGTTTTCCAAGAAAAAATATCCCACGGCACAATCGGATTCGTCCGGAAACGCACCACATAACTGTTCGCAATTCCATAAATCATTGCTGCAATGTATACGATCCGGTGCGCAGCCTTTAATTTTCCCGTCAGCACAAACAGGAAAACTGTTACCAGTTCAAACAGCACGATATTAAAAAACTGTGCCCACGGACGTACCACTGCAAATGGATTGTGCGAATAACACTCCATCAGATAAAAACAAACTGCCGGCGGTAAAATGACAAGCAGTAATGTAACAATCCCACTCCCTGTCTTTTTTAAGATATCTGTTTTCCTGTCCGTCTGTTTTGCCCTGTCCGCCTTTCTCTGATTTCTCTGCTCCTTTAATTTTTCAAAAAAACCTTTCGGTTTTGTATTTTTTCTTTTTCTGCTCGCATTCATATCAAACCTCACTTCAAAGGGAGAATCTACTTTCCCCGGATCTTTAGCCGAATGATATTTTAGCACATTCCTCATACAAATAACATCCGTTCGTAAAAAATTCATAAATTCCTAAATATTACTGCGTATTTTCCCTGAATCTAAATTTGTATGTCTGGATTTTTGCATATTATGTCGAATCCGGCAGTTATTTTGACGCTTTATGTTAATAAAGTAACAATGTTTCTCCACAGACGTCTTTATTGTCTTGACATTTCAGGGAATATTTTTTAACATAAAACATATATGATGTATCGATTTGAATGGCGTAAAAAGGAAAATGAATATGAATAGCGAAGCTGAAATCACCCGTCTGGCAAAAGAAAATGAAACATTCCAAAAAATCATCGAGACACAGCAACATACGATCAATCTTCTCATTGATCATTTTATTTCCGGTCAGAAAGAAAAAGAGCCAGAAAAGAATTAAGTTATCACTTAAACTTTTCTGGCATAAAAAAGAGCTGCTGACGGGAATCGGACCCGTGACCTCCGCACTACCAATGCGACGCTCTACCGACTGAGCCACAGCAGCATCATGTTTTCTCAACACCTGTATTACTATACAATAGGATCGTCCGATTGTCAAGCATAAAATCCAAGAAATTTTTGTAATTTTTCAAAATATTTATACTTATTCAACATTTCCGGCGGTTTGAAATAACTTTAACCACCTGACAACACCCCCGGATGCGTACAAAATACGCATCCAGGGGTGCTGTTCTTCGGGTCTTCTGGCTACCTGGTGTTCCGCCACCACATCCGTTATGTTCTTCCCGTTTTCGCTTCAACCAGCCTCTCCTTCTTTACATCCGATTCATAATCTTGATGTGTGACTTAAAAAGAGAATAATATTTCATTCCCTTATCCTTGCCATAATGTCCCTGCAATGCTGCTCTTAATGAATTAAGGTTCTTTCTCTTTGTATTTGCTTTATACAAAAACGAAGAAAAATCTTCCGGACAGTCCATTTTCGGATCACTGTAAGCAAATACCGTCTGACAGTAAACATCAAACTTCTCTTCCTCACTGATCGCAGTCTGATTTACACGACAGATTGCATACGCAGAACTGTTTTTTGCCTCCTGATAAAGTTCTTTTCCAATATCTTCACCAAAGAACAATACCAGCGCATTGTGAAAATCTGCAAGCCGATCCTTACTGATGCAGGTAAGCAGACTGCGAATGACATCGTCCTGTTCCTGTGAGATCTCTGTCTTTTCAACTGCTTCCTTACGCGGATCTGTAAATGGCAGTTTCTGATCCGCATTTACAGTTTCATCCGGCCTCATGATTTCATCCGGTATCTCCATCTGGATTTCTCCCGGTTCTGACTGTTCATCTGTTCCTGCAGTTTTTTCCGTCTGTGCCGTTTCTTTTATTTTTGCTGTTTCCATCTGCTCTAGAGTTTCCTCTGGTTCTGCCATTTTATCCGGTTTTCCGGCTTCACCCGGTTCTGCTGTCTCATCCGGTTTTCCGGCTTCACCCGGTTCTGCTGTCTCATCCGGTTTTCCGGCTTTTCCCTGCTCCAACACTCCGGTCAGTTCTGCTGTCTCCATCATTTCTGCGGCTTCATTCAGTTTTGAGACTTCATTTAACTCTGAAACTCCATTCAGCTTTTCGGCCTCACCCGGCTCTTCGCTTTTATCCGTTTCTGTCATCTCATTCATCTTTGCTGTCACAATCTCAGCTTCATCTGCCAGACTTCCAGCCACGTCCCCGGCGTTCTTCTCCTCCGCTTCAAAGAAAATTTCTCTTTCTCCATTCGTCTTTGCTTTTTGCTGCAGTCTGCGGTTTAATTCCTTTCCGCTCAAACGCTGCACCGGCATGTTACGCTGTTTCCAGTAGCGTACGGCTGCATCAAATCCGGTATCATTTGAAACGATCACATAGCTGTTTTCCTGATTCTCACACAACAAGTATCCAAGCTGTGTAACAAGCTGGAAATCCAGTGCATTGCTTCCCTCAAAACATTTTATAAACTCTGCTTCTTTCTCCGTCTCCTTCAGTAACCTCACATTTTCGTAATTCATATGCGGACTTTTCTGCGTATAAAATACGATCACTTCCTCATCGGGCTGTGATGCTACCAGTAACGGCACCCATATATCGCCTACATTCTCACTGTCAACCAAATATATTCTTTTCATCTGATCACCGGCTGATTGAAACAGTTTTATTATAACATAAGACGGAATGAAGCCTCCACTCTTTTTTACAAAATATCAATATATTCTCCTGCAAGCGCTTTGTTCATACTGCGCACTGCACAGAATTTTCCACACATGGAACAGGTGTCCTCATGCTCCGGTTTTCTACTGTTCCAGATTGCTTTTGCGGTTTCCGGATCAATCGCACATTCCCATTGCGCATCCCAGTCTAAGACGCGTCTTGCGTCTGCCATCTTATCATCGATCTCTCTCGCACCACGGACGCCTTTTGCGATGTCTGCAGCGTGTGCCGCGATCTTTGATGCAATGATTCCCTGTTTTACATCCTCCACATTTGGAAGTGCCAAGTGTTCTGCCGGTGTGACATAGCATAAAAATGCTGCTCCGTTTTGTGCTGCAATCGCCCCGCCGATTGCGGATGTGATATGGTCATATCCCGGTGCGATATCAGTGACAAGTGGTCCTAACACATAAAATGGTGCTCCCATGCAGATGCTTTGCTGGATCTTCATATTTGCTGCGATCTGATCCATCGGCATATGTCCCGGTCCTTCTACCATGACCTGTACATCTTTCTCCCATGCGCGTTTTGTCAGCTCTCCAAGTCTTACTAACTCTTCGATCTGACAGACATCGGATGCATCTGCGAGACATCCCGGACGGCAGGCATCTCCAAGTGAAATGGTAACATCATGCTCACGGCAGATTTCAAGGATCTCATCATAATATTCATAAAACGGATTTTCCTCCCCCGTCATGCACATCCATGCAAATACAAGGGAACCGCCGCGGGAAACGATGTTCATTTTACGTTTATGTTTCCGGATCTGCTCGATTGTCTTTCTTGTAATTCCGCAGTGCAGTGTCACAAAATCCACACCATCTTCCGCATGCAGACGCACCACATCAATAAAATCTTTTGCGGTCAGCGTCGCAAGATCTCTCTGGTAATGGATCACAGAATCATAGATCGGCACGGTACCGATCATTGCCGGACATTCTGCAGTCAGTTTTCTGCGGAACGGAATCGTATTGCCGTGGGAAGATAAATCCATGATGGCATGTGCACCCATGCTGACAGCCGCCATCACTTTCTCCATCTCCACATCATAATCCTTGCAGTCTCTCGATACACCGAGATTGACATTGATCTTCGTGCGTAACATTGATCCTACACCTTCCGGATCAATGCAGGTGTGATGTTTGTTGGCGCAGATTGCTACTTTTCCCTCTGCTACAAGCGGCATCAGTTCTTCTACGGTCATGCGCTCTTTTTTCGCTACAATTTCTAATTCTTTGGTCACGATGCCTCTGCGTGCGGCATCCATCTGTGTGGTATACTGTTCCATACGTTTTTCTCCTTTTTCGCATGGGGGACTGCTTGAGTCTCCGTTTGCCAGACAGTGGTTTTTAGTTTTTCGAACGGCAAATTGTACAATTTGCCGGCCACTAAACTTTGAACCACTGTCTGGCAAACGAATTCTCCACGTCAAAAAATCTCCTGCCGCAAGCGCGACAGGAGATAGCATCTTCCCAATACGCTCCCTACGACAGTATTAACTGACAGGTTCAAAGAGTCAGGCTTTAACCTTCTCAACCGCAATCCCTCCGGGCATTCTCCCGGACATGCAGTCCCTCTGCGTTGTTTTCTATTAAGTTTTATCGACTTGTTCAGTCTAGCCTAATCTGTGACGGTTGTCAATATTTGTGCAACAAAAAAGACAGCCACTGCTGTCTTTTTTAGGAGAAGGTATTTTTACTATGGGGTATAGCAAAAACTATATATAATGTATTGGGGGGTTTTTACAGTGATTATAATAGCATGATTTTCTCAATAAGTGTTCACAAATGTTACAATTTTCTCATTTATTTTTTATGCAATATGCACAAGTATTTTTCGTGACTATCTACAAAAAAGAAGGCGAATCTTCTACATCTTCCCTATTTCAGGATTCATCTCCCGAATTTTTGCTTTAATACGGGAGAGCGCATTATCAATAGATTTTGGTGATTTTCCCATTTTTTCTGCAATCTGCTGATAATGAAATCCCGCAAGATACTGGTCTAATACTTCCCGTTCCATTTTGCTTAAATGTGTCCTGAGCTTCTCCCAGAACTGTGCCACATTTTCCTGATCGATCATCATCTGCTCCGGATTTCCGATTCCGTCCATGGTCAGCGTTTCTGCCAGAGGATATCCGTTTTCACTGTTTTCTGAGTAGAAAGAAACATAGGAATTGAGCGGCGCATGTTTTTTCCGGTTCGACGCCTCAACTGCCTTGTATAACTGTCTCGTAATACACAATTCTGCGAAATGAAAAAAAGATGTTTCTTTCGTATCATCGTAATCTCTGATTGCCTTAAACAGACCGATCATTCCCTCCTGGATCAGATCATCCGTCTCACCGCCAATCAGAAATACTGCATTTGCCTTTTTGCGGACCAGCGGTTTATATTTATCTAAAATGTAATCCATGATCTTTCCGTCCGGATCACCGCTGTTTTTTAATGCCGCAATCAGCTGTTCGTCTGTCAAATCCCGATATGACTCTAACATGTTCCTCCCAAGACTCCTGATACAATATCTACCACGGCGTTTTTTTCTACCGTTGCAGTGTTCTCTACCACCTGCGATGTCTTTTATTGCTGCTGTGTTTTTTACCGCTGCGGTGTCTTCTACCGCTGCGGTGTCTTCTACCGCATGCGTTGCCGCACAATCTCATAGGCAAGCACACCTGCTGCCACCGATGCGTTCAGGGAATCGATATCCCCCTTCATCGGAATGGATGCCACAAAATCACAGTTCTCGCGCACCAGTCTGCCAACACCCTCGCCTTCACTGCCGATGACAAGACCGATCGGTCCTTTTAAATCCAGATCATACATGCAGGTTCCATCCATGTCCGCACAGACAAACCACATTCCTTTGTCCTTTAACTCTTTCATTGTTGCAGTCAGATTTGTCACCTTTGCAACCGGTGTATAATTGATTGCTCCGGCGGATGTCTTTGCCACAGTTGCCGTCAGACCGACCGCGCGGCGTTTCGGAATAATGACACCATGCGCACCGGCAAGATTTGCCGTACGGATGATAGCGCCAAGGTTATGCGGATCCTCGATATTATCCAGAATGAATAAAAATGGCGGCTCGCCCTTTTCCTCTGCCAATTTTAGCATATCCTCCACTTCGGCATACTCATATGCTGCAGCAACTGCGATCACTCCCTGGTGTTTTTTTGTCTCAGAAAGCTGATCTAAACGCTCTTTTTCCACAAAATGCACGATCGTGTCATGTTTTTTTGCCTCTCTGACAATCGTGCGCACCGGACCATCCTGACAGCCGTCCAACACAAATAATTTGTCAATTGTTTTTCCGGAACGGAATGCCTCTAACACGGCATTGCGTCCCTCTATTTTCAGCTCTTCGTAGCCCATTACTCTCTCCTTTTACATTTTAAGTGCAAGTTCGTCTACACCGGTCTTTACCAGTTCCACCAGACGTTCAAACTCATCTTTTAAATACAGGTATCCCATCAGCGCCTCAAATCCGGTTGCTTTCCGGTAATCAGACATTGTGGCATTTTTTGCCATTGTCGGCGATTTTGCATTCCTTCCACGACGGTACACTTCTGCTTCTTCCTCCGTCAGCATCGGAAGTAATTTTTCAATCATTTCCGCCTGTGTGTGTGCTTTTACGATCTGGCTTGTCCGCTTGTGAAGTTCTCCTGCTCTCGTGTTTCCTTTTCCTACGACAACAGACCGGATCACCAGATCAAATATTCCATCTCCGATATAGGCTAACGTAAGAGGCGAATATGTCCGGATATCCACTTCACTGATTCCGAACTGTTCTTTGATATAAGAGTCTATTCCTTTCTGCATTGGCATTTCCTCTCTCTCACGCTTTGTGCCAGATCACACCTTCTCGGGTATCTTTCAGTACAATGCCTTTTGCAAGCAGTTCATCGCGGATTGCATCTGCTTTTGCAAAATCTTTTGCTTTCTTTGCTTCCTTTCGTTCTTCAATCTTTGCAAGTACATAGCTTTCTAATTCTGCATCGATCTCCTCTTTTGCATCTGCCTGTGCCGTTGTCAGATTTAAGGATAATACTTTATCAAAATCATTGATCAGCGCAAGTTTTGTCTTATCGTTCATATCATCTTTGAGCAGATCATAAATGATCGTGATCGCCATCGATGTATTTAGATCGTTGCTGATCGCATCCTCAAATTTTGCCTTATAAGCATCAAATTTATCCTGCTGTACTGTTCCCTCATCCTTTAATTCTGCGATTCGTTTGGTCAGTTTTTTATAAGCTGCAGCCATATTATCTAATACTTCATAGGAAAACTCCAACGGTTTTCTATAATGGGACTGCAGACAGAACATACGGTATACGATCGGATCATACCCCTTTTCCTGCAGCAGGGATACGGTAAGGAAATCCCCTTTGGACTTACTCATTTTTCCGGATTTATCATTTAAATGCTGTACATGGAACCAGTATTTACACCATGTATGGCCAAGGTAACTCTCTGACTGTGCAATCTCATTGGTATGGTGCGGGAAAATATTGTCTACACCGCCGCAGTGGATATCTACATACTCGCCCAGATGTTTCATACTGATGCATGAGCACTCAATGTGCCATCCCGGATATCCAACGCCCCATGGGCTATCCCATTTAAGCGCCTGATCCTCAAATTTTGACTTTGTAAACCAGAGTACAAAATCATTTTTATTTTTCTTATTTACGTCCTCTTCCACATCGTCGCGTACACCGACTAACAGCTCTTTTTCGCTCTGGGAAGAAAATACATAATAATCGTCTAATTTGGATGTATCAAAATAAACATTTCCACCTGCCACATAAGCATAACCTTTTTCGAGCAGCACCTCGATCATATGGATGAACTCCGGGATACAGTTCGTTGCCGGCTCCACAACATCCGGTGTCTTGATATTTAACTTCTTACAGTCACTAAAGAAAGCGTCTGTATAATATTTTGCGATCTCCATCACTGTTTTGTGCTCTCTTTTTGCACCTTTTAACATTTTATCTTCCCCGGTATCTGCATCGGAAGATAAATGTCCCACATCCGTGATATTCATAACACGTTTTACATCATATCCGACATAGCAGAGTGATTTTTCCAATACATCCTCCATGATGTAACTTCTGAGGTTGCCGATATGTGCAAAATGGTATACGGTCGGTCCACAGGTATACATGCCGATCTTTCCATCCTCATGCGGGATCACCGTTTCTACTTTTCTTGTCAGTGTGTTGTAAAATTGAAATTTATTTTCCATTTAAATAATCCTCCTTTAGTTTTGCGGAGCAAAATGCGAATCCTCTGATGAGCAGAGGATTTTACTCCTTGTTTTGCGGAGCAAAATGCAATTTATTTTGTTTTTTGTGCATCAGCACTTAAAATCCGGACTGCCTGCTCTAAATCAAGCACACGGTTGACCAGTTCTGCATTTTCCCTCTGCAGTACAGTAATATCCTCTTTGACCGGATCCGGCAGATGGCACTGATCCATATCACTGCGCGGCATCTTCACATTGTCACGTTTTACGATTCTTCCCGGAACACCAACTACGGTACAGTTTGGCGGCACTTCCTCTATGACCACACTTCCCGCTCCGATCTTGGAATTTTCTCCAACGGTGAAGGAACCGATGATCTTTGCACCCGCACTGATCATAACATTATCCCCGATCGTCGGATGACGTTTTCCGGTCTCTTTTCCGGTACCGCCTAGTGTCACACCCTGATACAAAGTAACATTGTCCCCAACGATCGCCGTCTCTCCAATGATCACACCACTTCCGTGATCAATAAAAAATCCTTTCCCGATCGTTGCTCCCGGATGTATCTCAATTCCTGTTTTTCTCGCTGCCCGCTGTGAAATAAATCTCGCCCAGAAGAAATGTCCTTTTAAATACAGCTTATGCGCACGTCTGTAGCTCAACATAACCCGAAAACTCGGATAAAGCAATACCTCCATCGGCGATTTGATCGCCGGGTCACGCTCCTTTATCACTGTAAATTCTTCCTTAATATGACTGATGATTCCCAAAACTGGCATCCCCTTTCCTTAACCAAATAATAGAATGCACGATCCGCAAACATTCCATTATCATGAAAAACGGATCATTTCATCTCTAAGAGACGAAATGATCCGTGGTTCCACTCTAACTTAAGGATCTTTTGATCCTCACTCAATACACTTAACGCGTGTTACTCGTATCCGGATACTGTACTGGCAGACAAACCGTTTCCCCGGACAGGCTCACGGAGGCACTTCGGAAATCTCTTTCTGAAAACTGCTTGCAGCCGATGGCAGTTTCTCTCTGTCAGCACTCTGATTTCTTACTCTTCCCGCTCAACGCCCTTATCATATTTTTACTGGTAAGTTGATTCGCTTACTCTAGTTTATGCACTTACCCCCGATTTGTCAACGGTTTTATTTTTTCTCAGTCTTTTTCTCATTGCACACAACCATTTTCCATGTTACATTATAGATAGTATCCTGTGGTTTTCAGGGGGATAATTTATAACTGATACGAAGGATTTTTTAATATGGAACAGTCAAAAGAAACTTTGCTAATCGTAGATGATTCACGCTTACAGCGTGCCGTTTTAAATGAAATATTCTCTCCGGCCTTCAATATTCTTGAAGTATCTTCCGGTGAGGAATGTCTGCAGATGATCAAAGATAAAAAAAATATGATTGACCTTGTCCTTTTAGATCTTGTCATGCAGGGAATGGATGGTTTCGATGTTTTAAAACACCGCCAGGAAATGCCGGAGTTTAAACAAATTCCAGTCGTGGTTCTGACAACCACCGACACTCCGGAAGTACAGACGAAAGCTTTCGAATTAGGCGCAAGCGACTTTCTCAGTAAACCCACTGAACCTGCCATTGCACGTCACCGTATTGACAATATTTTAAAGACGAACCGCAGACTGAATCATATTTTACAAAAACAGGAAGCTCTGCGGATTAAATCAGAAGTGGATGAGATGACGCATCTGCTGAATAAGGCCACAGCAGAGCACGCCATTTCCCACATACTTTTATCCACTCCGGAAGAATTACATGCATTGTTTGCCATAGATATCGACAATTTCAAAGCTGTCAATGACATCTTTGGGCATAAAATGGGCGATCATACAATCTCTGTCGTAGCCGGTATTCTTGCATCTCATTTTTCCGGTTCCGACATTATCGGACGCATCGGCGGAGACGAATTTGTTGCTTTTATGCGGGATATAGCCTCCAGACAGGCTGTCTATGAAAAAGCACAGGAACTTTTAGATGCAATTTTAGATAAAGAAGCTTTATCCATTCCTGAAAACGTTACGATCAGTATCGGTATTGCATTCACAGAGCCTTATGAAACTTCCTACACAACACTTTTTCAGAAAGCAGACACTGCACTTGGGAATTCAAAAAAATCCGGGAAACAATGTTTTTCCGAGTATGGTGTTTCTGCACAGAAACCAGACACTGCCATGAAAAATATTTTATTATATACACATTCCAGAAATGTTGCTTCCACTTTAAAATTTGCATATTCTTACCCGGACAGACTCATAAAAGTATCTTCCGTTACGGAAATACGCTATGCCATTATGGATAAAAAGAACCATGTTCCTGCCGTTTTCATAGATGTATCCGAAACCGGAGATGATGGCAGGCAATTGTGGGATGAATTAAGTCATGAGTCCTGGGCTTCGTCAACTCCCATTATCGCAATCTGCAAAGAGGGTAATCTGACTCAGATTCGAAATGCCATATTATCTGATCTGATCAATGATCTCATTTTTGAACCGATTGATGTGGAAAGCATAAAAAGACGTATCAAAAAACATCAAACCCTGTAAAAAAACAACGGTCAGATGTTACTTATCATTCATCTGACCATTGTTTTTCTTTCATCCGGTTTCTTTATCTGAACTATTTTTTTATCTGAACTGCTTTTTTCTTTGACCAGTCTGAGTAGATCCTCACTTTTTTTGTACCGGACTTTACTTCTTTATATGTACGTACTTTTACATAATATTTCTTTCCCGGTTTTAATCCTTTGATTTCTTTAACTGTCGTCTTATTACTTTTGATCACAGCCGTCTTCGTATTTTTTTTGCCAAACGATGCATCTGCTGTATATACTATCTCATAGCCGCTCGTCTGTGATGCCTGTTTCTTCCATTTCACAGTCATGGATTTTTTCCCGGATTTTACACTTGAAATAGAAGTTCCCTTTGGACAGATTTCAAATGTCTTTTTCAGTATTCCCGAATAATTTCCCTGAAACTTCACGGTCACTGTTGCTTTTCCGACTTTTTTATTATTCTGATACGAGACTTTATAAAAGCTGCCTGAAATCACTTTTCTCTTATTATCCGTCACTTTAATGGCAGGTTTTTTTACTTTTCCGTCGTAAACATAGCGTTCTTTCGACAATTTTAATGTTTTAGGTGCATAGATTGTATCCTGTTTGAGCACTGTTTTGCACACACTGCATATCGTTACGTTTTTTCCATTGCTGCCCGGTTTTGCAGGTGTCAGTTTTTTCTCCGGTGTATGGGATTTCTTTGCAATCTTTTCTGTATAACTATCCCCACATGCACAGGAATAAATTTTTTCTCCCTCTTTCATGCAGGTTGCCTCTGTCGTTTTTTTCAACACATAACTGTGTTTGTGCACCGGTTTCTCCGTTGGCGTTTCCGTCGGTGTTTCTGTCGGTTTCTCTGTCGGTGTTTCTGTCGGCTTCTCCGTCGGCTTCTCTGTTGGTTTCTCCGTCGGCTTCTCTGTCGGTTTCTCTATTGGTTTCTCCGTCGGCTTCTCTGTCGGCTCCTCCTTATCAGGCTCCTTCAGAGCTGGGATCACCACTTTTTCACGGCTGAGTTCTTCTTTACATCTGGTGCAGTATACTACTTTATCATAACTTCCGTCCACACCCACTTTCGCTTCCACGCGATTTTCAGTGACCGGCTCTCCTTTTTTGTGTCCTGATGCCGGAACCGTTATATTCTCACGGGAAAGTTCTTCCCCGCAGCCTTTATCCTTACAATAAACTACCTTATCGTAGCTTCCTTTTTGGGTACAGGTCGCAGCTATCTCGTTTTCTTTTACCGGCTCGCCCGCCACATGCTGATGTGATACACCTGGTTCATCTGTGAATATTATTTCCTTTTCTGCCAACACGGTATCTTTCAGTGCTTTTACATCTGCCACAGTATCAGGATGTCTTTCTATCGGTTCTAAACAGAATAAAAGTGTATATTTTCCTGTTTGCACCTTACCATATGCAATCAGATAATAATGATCCGGTTCATTTTCATCTACATCTAAGCGAATCGGATTTATCCAGTCTGTTTTCTGCTGTATCTCTTCGTCGTCACTATTCCAGTAATCCGAACGGATTAATACCATATTATCATAAAATGATTCATAATTTACCACATCATCAAATGTATAGGCTTCTCCATCCTGATCCTTCCATATTACATTCAAATACGGACTATCACCTGTTTTATCCTCCATGTTTGTCGGTATATGGTTAATAACAACATTTTTCGGATAAGATTTTACCTCGATACTTCCAAGTTCACGCTCCACCGGTACATAATTAATATACGGCGTCCATGTTCCATTTTTACGGATCAGACTGTAATTATTTTTTATAGCTGTGTCTGATAAGACAAAACTTCCTGCTGTTCCGTTTTCCGACGCAATATATGCATGTCCACTTAAAATCGTTCCCGGTATGACATGACTCACCGTCTGAAACTGCGTAACCCCACTTATCTGCCCATCAATCTGAACATATCCATCTTTATTGAGAACAAGTTTTCCTCTTGCTGCATTATCATCACTACCTGTAAAACTGCCCTTTACCAAAGCATCCAGCACCTGTGTGAGATCCAGACATCCCCCATTTTTCAGTGTAATATTATTTAACTGTGCCGTCCCATCTTTCGGCTGCAGTCTTCCTCCTGCATCCAATAGGATATCTTTGACACCCGTTGTCACCACACCCAGAACAGCACAATTTTTTACCGTCATTACAGTTTTATCATTTCCTTTAATTTCTGAAAGAGTGATTTCATCATATCCCTTCTGATCACCCAAAAAATCTAAAGACGCTAAAGATGTGTTTTCTGCTGAAACAGTCCCACGTATCTTTGCATCAGCATCCAGCTCTAATTTTGCACTGCCCGTATAAGCAGTCCTTTGTCCGGCTGATGCTTCATGTCCCAGATAGATATCCTGAAACATAGTCTTATTGTTCTCATTTGTGACAGTAAGTGAAGCGTTTGTTCCCACTGCAGTATTGCTGTGATATCCTCCTGCATACACAGTTGGAAGAAGTTCTTTTTCTGTGCCTACAATCGGATTCGGCTTATCAGGTCCTGCCAGATATGTACTTACATTATTCAGTACAAGACTATGTCCTGCTAAAAAGATCTCACGGTGCGGAACACTGCCAAGTCCATTACTAGAATTAAACACCAATTGTATATCCCGTATCTCTACATCATCCCCCATGATCTGAATTGGATGACTACAGGTGATACTCCCCGTTCCATTTCCTGTAATGGTTGTCCCCCCCGGTATTTGAACAGGTTTCATCTGTCCCTTAATGGAACCATCTGTCTCCGTCAATTTATCATCGCGGATCGTAAAACTGCCTTCTACTACAATATTCTTCTTTCCACTGCTTAAAGCATTCGCAAATTCATCGTAATCTGTCACGATCACCGCATCTTCTGCCAGCACCGACACTGCTACCTTTTGCATATTCCCGCTCATTGCCGGAACCGGTATGCCGGAAAGCAGCAGTCCCGCAGCCATAACTCCACAACAGAAACGTATCATCCTTTTTTTCATAAACTCATTTTCCCTTCTTTTGTACATAAAAAGACCCAGCATATATCTTTGCTTTGAATATCCCTTGATGTCCTTACAAAAAATATATCTGAGTCTCACTTCAATCCGTCAAATCACGACTTATCATATCCTATTTATATAGCTGTGTCAACAAGTTTTATACTTTATTTATATTTATCTTCCACAGGCACGTCCGGGACAGCCCGCACAGCCTCCTGCAGAATCCGCCACGCTGACACTGCTCTCATAGATCGTTGTCAACGCACAGATTGCCTGTGCAGAGATTCCCTGTTCCGTTCCGGTAAATCCCAGTCCCTCTTCTGTGGTCGCTTTCACATTGATCTGATCTTCTGATATTTTAAGTGCTGCTGCAATATTCTTCTCCATCTGTTCGATATGCGGACGCATCTTTGGTTTCTGTGCGATGATCGTCGCATCGATATTTTCCACAATATAACCTTTTTCGGCGATCAGTCCCGCCACATGTTCCAACAGTTTCATGCTTGAAATCCCTTTATATTTCGGATCCGTATCCGGAAAATGCTTTCCGATATCTCCAAGTGCTGCTGCCCCAAGCAGTGCATCCATAATGGCATGAAGCAGTACATCTGCATCCGAGTGTCCCAAAAGTCCTAATGTATGTGGGATCTTTACCCCTCCAATGATCAGATCCCTGCCCTCCACTAATTTATGAACATCATATCCCATTCCTACACGCATATTTTTCTTTTCCCTTCTATTAATATTTTTACTGTGGTGGATTACACTTTGAACACGGTGTAAGCCCTCTTGCTTTTGCCTCTGATAAGGTCACTTCAATATCACTTTGTCTTAAATACTGACATCCGGCAGAGTGATATTTTTCTCCCGTTTTCGTGATGTGAACGATCACATCCGAATTTCCATCCGTCTGGTCCGTCGGATTACTTACGGCTGCATCTGTTTCTGCATTGTTCTGACTGTCAGTTGACTTTTCACTTTTATCTGTGTTCTGACTCTTTTTTGCTTCCCCTGCCTGCCAGCTCTCTGATGGAGACATATTCCAGGTAAGTGTTGTTCCATCTGACGCGGCAACGATCGTTCCCTGCTCATCCGTGCGGAAAACAGATACTCCGGCTGCACGGAGTCTGTTTAATACTTCCGCATGCGGATGTCCATAAGAATTGCCTTCCCCAGCACTGATTACCGCATACGTCGGATGTACTGCATCAAGAAATGCCTGGGATGTTGCCGTATTGCTTCCATGGTGTGCAACCTTATAGACATCCGCCGAGATATCGATGCCATTCTGCAGGATATCCTGTTCTGCTCCCTCTTCCGCATCCCCGGTAAACAAAAACCGGTGGTTTCCATTCTGTAAAAGGACGCCGACCGACCAGGAATTCATATCATTTCCATACTCTTTGTTTGGGGCAATGATCGTAAATGCTGCTCCACCGATCGTGTATGTCTCCCCGACAACCGGATAAGTGGTCTTATATCCCTTATTTTTCATCGTCTGCACAACATCATCATAAGTGCGCGTGTTATTTGCAACATCCGGCATGATGATCGTCTTACAGTCAAATTTATAAAGAACGACATCCATTCCTCCGATGTGGTCTGCATCCGGGTGCGTGCCGATCACATAGTCAAGAGTCTCCACTCCCTGATGCTGCAGATAATTCTGTACAAGTGTACCTTTATCATTATTTCCCGCATCGATCAGCATAGAATGACCATCACATTTGATCAGAGTCGCATCCCCCTGTCCCACATCTATAAAATGTACTTCCAGATTACCTGCCGTCTTTGCCTGCTCCGCATCATTTTCTTCCGCGACAGTCTGACGACTTTGCTCTGTCTGACCCTGTTCTTCGTTTTCCGACGTTTCCTCCTGTTTTGAACCTTTCATAGAACCCGGTACGAATTCCATCTGATTTTCTGTATCCTGCAGCTCATCCGAATCTACAATATAGCTGCTCTGTGATCCATTTTCTGTATTTTCCGTACAGCCACTCAATAACATACAGCCGGTAAGCATACTTAGTAATAATATGAAAAATGCCAGCTTCTTATATTTTTGTTTCATAGTTCTCCTCTCCTGCATCTTTAAAAGTAAAATTGAATTCTGCCTGTATAGGATTCGTATCATAAACTTATTATATAAAAAATTTTGCCGGTATACAACAAAAGACCTCAGAATCTCTGAGGTCTTGAAGTAGCGGAAGGGAGATTCGAACTCTCGACACTACGGGTATGAACCGTATGCTCTAGCCAACTGAGCTATTCCGCCATATTAAATTGTCATCAGAACTTCTGATGTAATGGGACCTATAGGGCTCGAACCTATGACCCTCTGCTTGTAAGGCAGATGCTCTCCCAGCTGAGCTAAGATCCCATTTTTGTCCTTTGCTTTTTGCAACCGACTTCTAAAGTATACTATTACAGGAGATGAAAGTCAACACTTTTTTTCATATTTTCCTAAAAATTTCAAAAATATAACAACACATCCAGCTTTCTATACTGGCACTTCATGTAAAACAAGCTACAAGACTCGTTTTACATGTTATGCTATACTAAAAGTGTCTTATGCCAGTAAGCGTTCGACCAGTTTCACACATTCCGCTGCATCTTTCGAATAGCCATCTGCTCCGATCTCATCCGAAAAACTCTCCGTGATCGCCGCTCCTCCAATTACAATCTTCGCCGTACAGCCTTTTTCTTTTGCCAGCTCCACAACGTCTTTCATCCGCATCATTGTGGTCGTCATCAGTGCGGAAAGTCCGATCACTTTCGCACCTTCATTCATTGCGGTATCCACGATCACATCTGCCGGAACATCCTTGCCAAGGTCGATCACATGATAACCGTAATTCTTCAACATCAGAACAACAAGATTTTTTCCGATATCATGGATATCGCCCTCAACTGTCGCAACAACGATCGTAGCCATTGCCTCTGTATTACTGCGCTCTAACATCGGCTCTAAGTACTCGATTGCAAGTTTCATCGTATTAGCGGAAGAAATCAGCTGTGGCAGGAAATATTTCTTTTTATCAAATAATTCTCCTACTTCATTGATCGCAGCGATCAGATGCTCATTGATAATCTCATCCGGTTTGGCTCCGCCATCCAGCATCTTTTTTACTTCTTCTAATACATGTTCTTTGTTTCCCTTTAAAACTGCCTGAAATACGCCGCTTCCCGTACTCTCTTTCCTGATTTCGCCGCCAGCCGCAGATGTACCTGCAGGCGTTTTCTGAACCATGACACGTTCCATACCGGCATATTTTTCTGACAGGAAATTCATACGCTCAATATAACGGATGTCGCTTTCTTTCTTATTCAACAGCATATCCGACGCAAATGCGGCATTCATCAGAAGTTCCTGTGACGGATTTGCAATCGCCATCGTAAGACCATTTGCGATCGCCATTGTAAGAAAAGCCGTATTGACATAAGTACGTTCCGGCAGTCCGAATGAAATATTAGAAAGTCCACATGCTGTCGGCAGTTCCAGTTCATTTTTGCAATAGGAAAATGTCTCAAAACACTCTAACGCTGCATTCGGATTTGCTCCGATCGTGGCAACCAGTCCATCCACAATGATATCTTCTTTTGCCATGCCGATCCTCACCGCCTCATCCATGATCGTGCGGATAATGCCATGTTTCTCAGCAGAATCTTTTGGCAGTCCCTCATCCGAGAGGGGAAGCAGGATAAACATTGCCCCGTACTTCTTTGCAATCGGAAGCAGTTTTTCAAACTTTTCTTTTTCCAGTGAAATCGAATTGATGAGTGCACGTCCCGGATAGATGCGGAGCGCGGCCTCAATAATATCCACATGGCTGGAATCAATGCAAAGCGGACAATCCACCGTCGAAGTCACTTCGTAAATGGTACGCAGCATCATCTCTTTTTCATCTATACCGTTCATACCCATATTGATGTCAAGGATCGATGCTCCATTTTCCTCCTGTTCTAATGCCATGGTACGGACAAGATTTAAGGAACCCTCTTTTAACTCTGCCTGCAGCTTTTTCTTTCCGGTCGGGTTAATACGTTCTCCAATGACCATAAAACGTCCATCAAGCGTGATCTCTACAGACTTACGCTCTGAAGTCAGCATTCTTCTCTTCGTCTGAAGCGGTGCTTTGACCGGGATACCTTTTACTGCCTCCTTTAAAGCACGGATGTGCTCCGGTGTTGTTCCACAGCATCCTCCAATGATGGCAGCACCCTCTTCGACCAGTTTTTTCCCGACTTCGGCAAATTCTTCCGGCTCTACATTAAAGACGGTCTGACCATCGATCAGCTCCGGCATTCCGGCATTTGGTTTTGCGAGAAGTGGTATCGTTGCATACTCTGCCATCTTCGCGATCGGCTCTAACATTGCCTCCGGTCCGGTCGAACAGTTCATTCCGACCGCATCCGCACCAAGGCTCTGCATCACAACAACCGCTGTCACCGGATCTGTTCCATACAGTGTTCTTCCGTCTTCATTATAAGTCAATGAAACCATGACTGGCAGGTCACATACTTCACGGATTGCCAGCACAGCCGCACGGCATTCCTGTAGGCTCATCATCGTTTCAACCACAAAAAGATCTGCTCCGGCCTCCGCAATAATTTTCGCCTGCTCTTTATAAACATCCACCAGATCCTCAAACATCAGATCTCCCAACGGATAAAGCTGTTCTCCTGTCATGGTAAGATCTCCGGCAACCAGCGCATTTGTACCTTTTGCAGCCTCTTTTGAGAGTGCGACAAGCTTGCGGTTCATCTCCTCTAAATGATCTTCCAAACCATATTCTTTTAATTTTATTCTGCTTGCGGTAAAGGTCGGCGCAAATAAAATATCGGTTCCGGCCTCTACATACCGTTTCTGCAGATCGATCAACACTTCTGAATTTTCCAGGATCCACTGCTCCGGACATACTCCGACCGGCATTCCTGCCTTCTGTAAATTCGTTCCTGTTGCACCATCAAGCAGTACCGGGCCTTTTTTTACCAGCTCCCTAAACGCTTCTCTTGTCATTGCTGCCAGTTCCTTTCCTTTTCACATCATTTTTATCTTGTGTAATCTGCTGTCTTTTTTACCATCCAGCGGCTTTCCGTCATATCGCTTTTCTAAAGGATCGTGCCGCCTCCGGCAACATATTCTCCATCATATAATACGACTGCCTGTCCAGGTGTCACCGCACGCACCGGCTCTAAAAATTCACAGTGTATCGTATCTTCTCCGGTTCTTGTCACCTTGCACATACTCCCGCTGTGGGAATAACGGATTTTTGCCTTCAAAAGCATCTCATCCTTAATATCCGGGATGGACATAAAATTAATATGATCTGCATCCAGTTCATAAGTAAACACATCTCTGTTCTCACCAAGTACGACCTCATTTGTCTCCGGCCGTATCTCCGTGACAAATACCGGATGCCCGAATGCAATACCCAGTCCCTTTCTCTGTCCGATCGTATAATGCGTAATCCCTTTATGTTTTCCGACTACAGTTCCGTCTGTCAGAACAAAATTTCCCGGAGGTGGTACCTGATCGCCGCATTCCCGGTCAATAAATCCGGCATAATCATTGTCAGAGATAAAGCAGATCTCCTGACTGTCTTTTTTATGTGCAACCATAAGACCGATTTCCTCTGCAATCTTACGGATCTCATCTTTATGATAGGCACCGACCGGCATCAATGTGTGTGACAACTGTTCCTGTGTCAGATTGTAAAGTGCATACGTCTGATCTTTGACTGCTGTCACGGAATTTTTAATTGCATATCTTCCATTGGAAAGCTGCTCGATCCTCGCATAGTGCCCGGTTGCAATATAATCCGCACCAATCGCAAGACTCCGATTTAACAATGCTTCCCATTTTACATAACGGTTGCATGCAATACACGGATTTGGCGTCCTGCCTTTTAAATATTCCGCAGTAAAATAATCCATGACATTTTTCTTAAATTCCTGTTTGAAATTCATGACGTAATAAGGAATTCCAAGACGGCCTGCCACTCTTCTGGCATCATCCACTGCCGAAAGACCACAGCATCCGCCACTCTCCTCCTGCACAAATTCATCCTCATCCTGCCAGATCTGCATGGTCACACCGATCACATCATATCCCTGTTCCTTCAAAAGATATGCTGCCACAGAGGAATCCACACCGCCTGACATACCGACTACTACTTTCTTTGCTGCCATTCTTTTCTCCATTTCATCTATCTCAAATATTTTCTATTCTGCCAGATGTCAACATCCATTTTTACACTATATATTATTTGACCATACATCGCCCCATTGTGCAATCTTTTTTTCCGGTGCACTGATTATTTTTTTGCAAAATTTATGAGAAACCCAATCCGAGTTTCTCATAAATGATTGCGTGATATAATCCTTCCACCTTCCGGATCACATCATACCAGTATGACCGCTGCTGTCCGCTTTCAAAATGTATGAAAACAGCAGCATATTTTTCTGCAGCTCTGCGATCAGATCGTAGAGTTATAAAGTTCGCCTGTTCTGTAATTATAGGTATAAGAACCTGATTTCTGATAGGTATTCGCCTTTGCGGCCTCACTCTTTGCATAAGACTCTGCACGGCCTGCCTGCCGTTTCACTTCTGTTCCATAGTAGCTGCTGTCTGCAAACATTGCCTTTACCTTACTCATATCAGTCTTCTTAAACTTTTCTTCATCAATGGTAAGCTTGTTGTCTGCACCTATGGAAATACCGATATCAGAAAGTGATTTACGGTTTGCCTCTGTCACATTCACCATGCTGGCACCGGCTCTTAAAATACTCTTTGTATTGGAATTACCCACTTCATCAATCAGACTATTATAGCTGTCTGTAAAGTTTTTAACAGCTTTATAGATAGCATCCGTATCATAACCGGTCGTCTTGTTTCCATTTTCATCTGTCTTTGTCACTTCGTTAAATAAGGATTTATCCCCTGTTTCCTGAAGAGCTGCAACCGACTTCTCCACACTCTTCGCATCACTCTCAATCACAGCGAGTGTCCTGGTGCTGTCTTTGGATGTTGACGTTGAGGAAGATGTTGTATCGTCTGAAGCACTGACCTGTCCACCTTTCCCATAATACGCATTTAACAATTTAAAATAGCTGCCCGATCTGATTGTTGCCCAGTCACTGTAATTGATTCCAAGTATATCACTTCCTGACATACTGTTCGAAAACAATGAATTCTTAGATGATGTAGTGTTTAGACCAGAAAACAAAACTCCCATTGAATATGAATTATAGCCAGAAATTGTTGCCATATATCTCACTCCTTTGAAATAATACAATAACCTGTTCGTTATGAATCAAACATCCCTGTTTTCTTTTATATCGTCATTTTAGGCCGTTCTCTTTATATTTTCAAGCATTTTCCACAAGTAAAACCGTCTTTTCAGGTATATGGATAACCTAACCAATTTTTTTGTATTTTTTTTCTGTTTTTTTGTTTTAAATTACTAAAAAATTGTTAATTTATTATTCATACTTTGTTCATATATGATTGATATACTAAATACAGTTAAAAAATACTTAGACAACTTGTTATAATATACTTGATAAATTTTTTTCATAATAGCCCGGGCGCCGAAAGGTGTCTGGGCACTCCTCATTTATGGGAACTTACAGGTTTTCGATCTGCCAGTCGATCGGCTCGATCCCATTTGCTTTTAAGAAATCATTTGCCTGACTGAAATGTCTGCATCCAAAAAAACCTCTGTATGCAGAAAGTGGGCTTGGATGTGGCGCTTTTAAAATCAGATGCTTCGGATTTGTCAGCATCGGTATCTTGCTCTGTGCCGGTCTTCCCCACAACATATATACGATTGGCCGGTCCTGTGCATTGACTGCCTGTATGATTGCATCCGTAAACTGCTCCCAGCCTCTTCCCTGATGGGAATTCGCCTGATGTGCACGGACAGTCAGCACCGTGTTTAAAAGCAGTACGCCCTGATCCGCCCATTTTTTTAAATATCCGTTGTTCGGAATATAGCATCCCAGATCATCCTGAAGCTCTTTGTAAATATTCTGCAGAGATGGCGGGATCTCCTTCTGTGATGGCAGTACGGAAAAGCTCAGACCATGTGCCTGATTCTCATTGTGATACGGATCCTGTCCTAAGATCAGTACTTTTACCTCACTAAGTGGTGTAAAATGCATCGCATTGAAGATATCATCTGCCGGCGGATAAATGACCGCCCTGCTGTATTCTTCTTTTACAAATTGAAATAGTTCCCTGTAATATGGCTTTTTAAACTCTCCCTGAATTGCCGGGAGCCAGTCATTCGTAATCATTGCCATGATATTTACCCTCTTATTATCTTCTGACAGAGACACCGCGTTCTGCCAGATAATCTTTCAGATCACAGATCTCAAGTTCTTTGTAATGGAATAAAGAAGCAGCAAGCGCTGCATCCGCTTTTCCCTCCGTCAGCGCATCGTAAAAATGCTCTTTCGTCCCCGCTCCACCGGAAGCGATCACCGGAATAGAAACATTTTCTGCGATCATACGGGTCAGTTCAAGATCATAACCTGCCTTGGTTCCATCACAATCCATACTGGTCAGAAGAATTTCTCCTGCGCCAAGCCGGTCCGCTTTCATTGCCCATTCCACAGCATCAATTCCGACATCAATACGTCCACCGTTCTTGTAAATATTCCAACCCGAACCGTCTGCACGCTTTCTTGCATCGATCGCTACCACCACACACTGGCTGCCAAACTTATCTGCCGCCTCACTGATGAGTTCCGGACGGTTGATTGCAGAAGAATTAATCGATATCTTGTCCGCACCCTCACGGAGTAATGCCTTGAAATCATCCACAGTACGGATACCGCCGCCTACAGTAAATGGAATAAACACTTTTTCTGCCACTTTGCTCACCATATCCACGACCGTCTCTCTGGCATCTGAGGTTGCTGTGATATCGAGAAATACCAGTTCATCTGCCCCCGCCTTATCATAAGCCGCTGCGATCTCAACCGGATCTCCTGCATCCCTTAAATTTACGAAATTAACACCCTTTACCACACGTCCGTTATTCACATCCAGACACGGAATAATTCGTTTTGTAAACATTTTTATCCTCCTGTCTTAAATCCCGGCAAAATTTTCTAGTATCTTAAGTCCGACTGTACTGCTCTTTTCCGGGTGGAACTGACATGCAAAGATATTGTCCTGTTCCACGGAAGCATGAATATGTGTGCCATATTCCGTAGTTGCTTTCACAATTCTGTCATCTTTTGCTTTCAGATAATAAGAATGAACAAAATAAACATATGGATGCTCCGGCAATCCTGCAAAGAGCCTTCCATTATTCCATAGATCCAGTGAATTCCATCCGATATGCGGTATTTTTAATCCCTCTGTATCTGGTATACGCAGAATCTGCCCATCTAACAAATGCAGACCTTCCACTCCGCTGCTTTCCTCACTGCCCTCAAATAAAAGCTGCAGACCAAGGCAGATGCCAAGAAATGGCTTTTTCTTCTCCGCCACTTCCTGTATCACTTTATCCAGTTCATATTTTTTTAACTGGGCCATCGCCTCACCGAAAGAACCAACCCCCGGTAAGATTACCTTGTCTGCCTGACGGATTTCATGAAAATCCCTCGTTATCACGCATTCCCGATGTAAAAAGTCAAGTGCCTTTTGTACGCTTTTTAAATTGCCTGCATCATAGTCAATGATCGCTATCATTTTTATTCCTCACTAAGTCCTGCATCATCCAGTATCTGATAAATCTCTTTTGAATATGCAGTCCGATCCTTCATGTCATATACTTCAAGTGCTTTTTCCGTATCAATCTTAAATGCTTCTAATGCTTCCTCTGCCTTTGCCTGTATGTCTGAAATCTCTCCTTCACATCCAAGTTCTTTGGCATCACTGCTGTATTCTTCACATCTTCCGATCGTGCTGATCAGTGAATCCAGTGCCATATCATAAATTTTCTGGTTCACCAGATTCTGATATGCTCTGTACTGACCTGCTGTATATGCCAGAATACGGTATTTTCTGTAGGTATCCTGATCTTTCTCTTTCACTTCAAGACCTGCCACATCCTGAAATGCCTGCTCATAATCACCCTTTGCATATGCGTCTTCTGCATTTGAAAAGCTGCTTGAATAGCCGACCAGATTTGTTGCTAACACCACAAGAATAAGGAATGAAAATACCATTACAAAGATCAGAATTACCGGCACCTTCGGCAATGGAGGAGTCAGATCCGGTTCCTTTGGCGGCTTTGGCTTCTTTTCTTTCTTTGGCTTTGGTTTCTTTTCTTTCTTTGGCTTCTTTTCTTTTTTCTTTTTCTCTTTTTTCTTCTTTTTCTCTTCTTTCGGATCCGGCTTTTCTTCTTCCTTCGGTGCATCCGATATATCCGGAATATCTCCCAGTTCCTGCAATATCTGCATATTTGGATCTGACAAATCAATGTCACCCGCATTTTCTCCTGTTAGCGGTTCTTTTTGAGATGAGACAGAATCACCTTTTTCATCCTCATCATCTTCCCCAAAAAGAATGCGTGATAATTTTTTTAGAAAACCTTCTTTTTTCGGAGTTTCTTCTATGCCATCCGGAGTAATTTCGGTTTCTTCTGCCTCACTGTCTCCAAACATATCAGCCCCGCCAAGGTCTCCAAAATCATCCAGTCCTGTGCTGCCTGCATCATCCATACCAAAAGTATCACTTCCGGCATCATCTGACGCCTGTGCCGGTTCTGCTGTATCTTCAGACTGTTCATCCGGCTCTTTTTCCATCGTCTGTGCCTGTGACAAATCTTCTGTTTTTGTCACATCATCGATACCCGGGATATCTCCAAGCGTATCCATCAGGAAATCATCATCATTATTATTATGATCTGCTCCATCCACAATCTGATCTAAACTGTTAAAGAAATCATCCGTTTTTTCCTCTTCCGGTGACGACTTCTCATTTTGCAATTCTTTTTCAAACTGTTCTAAAAAATTATCTTCCGCTTCTTTGGAAAGTAAATCATTTTCCATATCATTCATAATATCTTCCTCTGTCTGCATCGTTTCACTCCCGGTTTTTTTCTTTGTATCCAAATCTTTTTCAGATATGGAATTTAACAGTCCATCCAGATAATCTTCTGTCCCGCTCATCCGATACCTCCGTCAAGCCTATAACTTAATTTGGGGATGTGACAATACATCACATCCCCCTCTTCGCTTCAACCTAATCAATGCTTTTATCAATTAAATTGTCAATAGCCTCTACAAGATTGCCGATTTCAGGTTTTGTCAACTGAGCATCTGCCCCTAACTGTTTGCCTTTAATTCTCATTTCCTCATTGACCAAAGATGAGAAAATAATGAGCGGTATCTTCTTCATATTATCATTTGTCTTAACCAGTTTGGTCAGTCTGTGTCCATCCATCATCGGCATCTCGATATCCGTGATAATACAGTGAACCTTGTCACGCACATTGCCTGCTTTTTCAAATTCAGTAAGTTTGTCCCATGCTTCCTGACCGTTCATTGTCACAATCAGATTGGTGTATCCTGCCTTCTTCAGACAATCTGTGATCAAGCGGCTAAGAAGCGGTGAATCCTCAGCGATCAGGATCGGAGAGTCACAACGTTCACGGCTTACCATATTATCAACATCTGATACCTTAAGTCCTGTCTCCGGGCTGATATCGGATACAATCTTCTCAAAATCAAGGATGATGATCAGCTTGTCATCCATCTTAATGACACCTGTGGATGCACTGTTATTCTCCGTATTGATCGTTGAATCCGGTTTGATGATGGATTCCCATGATACACGATGGATACCAATCACGGCATCTACATGAAACGCAATATTTAATTTGTTAAAGTTCGTGATGATAAAAAGTCCTTTGTTTTCTCCGTCCTCCGGCATTCCCAGGCATCTTTTCAGATTAACAACAGTAATCATCGTATCACGCGGCATAAAAATACCTTCCACACTTGGATGAGAATTTGGTACTGGTGTAACCGGCTGATACGTCAATATCTCTCTGATCTTTGCAACATTGATTCCATAATGATTATTTCCTAATGTAAATTCCAGGACCTCCAGTTCATTTGTTCCTGACTCTAAAAGTATATTTGTATCCATTCCTGTCTCTCCTCCCGCGTATCATCTGCTACGCAATTCGTCTCTTTTTCCATTGCATAAATACTGCATTTATTATAGCACATTACTAATATCATTACAAAGTAATTTGATAATTTGTACCGCTGATATTTACAAACAGATCCAGACTGTCCACACTGGTCACACTGTCCGGCACCTGAAACAATAAGATAGTATTTTCTGTTACTCCAGCCGGGACTGTTTCCTGATACAGTGCAAAATCAGATGGAAGTATTGTATTTTCTTCCTCTGCTTTTTCCTGACCATTGACCATAACAGAGAACTTCGGTGTCTTTGCAAAGTTATCTATCGCTATTTCATCCGCTCCGGAATTTGTAATATCAATACCGACAATCACAAATGTCTTGCCTTGCTCTGCATCCAGCGAATAATAACCGCCCTCCATATAATTTGCCGCAATTTCTGCTCCGGTATATGTGACCGACAGATTTTCTCCTCCAAACAGTTCATCCAGTGTCGACGGCTCTGCTGTTTTATTCTCTGTGCTCTGGTCTCCTGCAGCTGCATTGCCGGATGCATCCAGTGTGATTTTATTCTCCGTCTCCGTCGTCTGTGACTCATCCACTGCCTCTGTTTCCTGCTCATTGCGGCTCACATTCGCAAGACCGTCAGGCTGGCTCGTATTAAATTTTGCCACAGCGTGTGCCGAGTAATCCACAATCATGCCTTCCTCATCTTCTGTTAAACTGTATGGCTGTTCTCCACATCCACCGAGCAGCAACGCTGTCACTGCTGCCACTGCCGTTAATCTCATTCCCGTTCTTTTCATGGCATTCCTCTCAAAATATCTGTAAATAATAGAACTCACGCTCTGCGAATATTCTATTATCATGAACAACAGAATGCGCACTCTGCGAACATTCTATTGTCACGAACTATACCCATATGTTAGCATTTTTGGTATGATTTATCAACTGAAAAATTTCCATTATTTGTCTCTAATTCAAACCAGAATTCCACTCCGTCCTCATGATTGATCACGCCGCACTTCTGATGGAACGAATCCATGATTGCCCGGACGATTGACAGACCGATGCCGCTGCCACCGTATTCTCTGGTTCTCGCTTTATCCACTTTGTAAAATTTGATCCAGATATTGTCCACATCTTCTTCCGGTATCGGATTTCCCGTGTTAAAAACACTGACGCGGACTTTGTCCCATTTCTGTACACAGCTGATATCGATCCGCTTTTCTCCCTCTGCGTGATGGATCGCATTGCTCAGATAGTTGGTCACTACCTCTTCCACCTTAAATTCATCCGCCCACGCATATAACGGTTCCTGCTGTGTAAAGTCCAATGTGATCTCATTCTGATTCAAAAGGATCGCAGACGAATTGATCACCCCCCGGATCAGTTCTGTCAGGTCAAACCGCTCCATGGTGATGACCTCATTGCCAAATTCGAGCTGGTTTAAAGTGAGCAGTTTTTTGACCATTTTATTCATCTTGTCCGCTTCGTCCATGATGACTTCGCAGTAAAAGTCCCTGCTCTCCGCATCATCATTGATACATTCTTTCAATCCCTCCGCATAGCCCTGGATCAGTGCAAGCGGTGTTTTTAACTCGTGCGATACATTGGATAAAAACTCTTTGCGCATCTCATCGATCTGCGTCTTTTTGTCAATATCGATCTGCAGCTGGTTATTTGCGCTTTTCAGTTCGGAGATCGTATGCTCTAACGTGGTCGACATGACATTCATATATTCGCCTAACTCATCTACCTCGTTGTGGTATCTGCGCCCCGGCTGGTATTTTGCCTCAAAATCAAGCTCCGTCATGCGTTTTGAGATATCGGTCAGACGCAGAAGCGGTGTTGTAATGCCTCTTGAGACAAACACGATCACGACTGCACTGATGATTGCAGCGACAACACCCACCCATGCCAGAAATGTATTGGACAGATTGACGCTTTCCCTGATACTCTCAAGTGCGGTACGCATCAGGATCAGATTGCCGTTTGAAAGTGTTCCGTAAAGGACCAGAAACTCTGAATCTAACCTGGTATCCGTCTGTTTTTGAATAATATAATTATCCGACTGCATCATCACCGTCACTTCATTTTGTTTTTCGCCAAAAATGATATTCATAAATTCCAGCATCATTTTCTGCGTATCATTGACGGAAGACCGCACGATCGTCCGGTCGGAGCTTATGATCATGACGGTGATATTCCCATTTGCACAGAGATTGTCAAATGTCACATCAAAAGAACTGTCATCAAGTGTCCCTGCCTCACTCGCTTCATCGATCGTTTCAAATCCGGAAAGCAGCGTATTTTGTTTATTGATCACATAGTACGGTTCTAAAAAAACCGTGTTGATAAACCAGCACAAAAGAAGTGTTCCCGTAACCAGACAGATACTGATCAGGATCAACTGGTGTGTCAGTGAACCAAAATATTTTCTTTTAAATTCTTTTTTCCTGCTTTTCATCATTACTTATCACTGCCATTTTCTTCTGCTTCGAATTTGTAACCCATGCCCCAGATGGTTTTGATGTAGTCTCCTTTTTCACCGATCTTGGCACGCAGTTTTTTGACATGTGTATCGATTGTTCTGGCGTCCCCGAAATAATCATAGTTCCAGACATGATTAAGAATCTTTTCCCTGGAAAGTGCAATGCCTTCGTTTTCCATAAAATAGGTAAGCAGTTCAAATTCCTTGAAGCTTAATTCGATCTGTCTGCCATCCACCGTCACTGTATGTGCAGTCTGATCGATCACGATGCCGCCGATGGAAAGAAGTTTTCCCTCCTCCGGTGCCTTTCCGCTTCTTCTTAAAATTGCACCGACACGCGCAACTAAGATCTTCGGAGAAAACGGTTTTGAGATATACTCATCAACTCCAAGTTCGAACCCTGTCAGCTCGTCCTCCTCATCCCCCTTCGCCGTCAGCATGATAATTGGCACTTTCGAAGTCTCCCTGATTTCCCTGCAGACCTCCCATCCGTTCATCTTTGGCATCATGACATCTAAAATGATCAATGCAATATTTTTTTCCTGATAAAAAATATCGAGTGCTGCTTCTCCATCTCCCGCTTCTAACACCTCATAATCTTCCCTGACCAGAAAATCACGGACTAATTTTCTCATCCTGCTTTCATCATCCACAACTAATATTTTAATTTTTTCCATCTTTGTTCCTCATTTCTGCGCTGCTTTTTTGCACATCTCAAATTTGTGCCAGAGTACAAACCTGCATGTTATCCTAACAGATAATTATGAAATAAATGTGATGTCTTCTATGGTTCTTCCACCGTCTGTTCACGTTCCTTTAACGCGGCTTCCCTCTCATCAAGTTCCTGCTCCCACGCCGCATATTTATCAATCAGCTTATTTTCGTAATTGATGATCGTCGGACTGTCGCTCGTCGATGCAACGATAAACATTCCGATCACGCTGACTGCCAGTATCACAGATATAAATAACGTGATCTCATATTTTTTGCGGTATCCATCCGTTTTTTTTGACGCCTTCTTTTCGCTCGCCCTGTTTTTTGCAGAAATCCTTAATTTTTTCCGGAGGCTCTCCTCTAACACCGGATGTGTCACGGAAATCGGAAGAATATCACTGTTATTAATGGACGGATTCTGAATCAGATATTCCTGTAGTTCTTTTAAGTATGTAAATCCAACCGCTGTTTCAAACAGTTCCTGCTTCACCATTTTATTATATATTTCAAGCACCGTTTCCGGATGATGCATATCTGCGCGTTCTTCCACATAATGAATCCCATGTGCTTCCTTTTTCGCCTGCTCTGCTTCCGCTTCATCCGTAAAAACAAAACCGTTTATCTTTACTTTTTTCTTTTCGGACATGATTATTCCTCTTATTTTTCTTATTATCGTGATATGTCTTTTGTCATTCTGATTTTGATAATGTCAGAATCAAATAACGGTTCCAACATTATTTTCATTATAAAAAAATGTGAAAAGAAATGCAATGCGTATTGTATTGTAATTTCTATATAGTATAATCGGCTTATGAGATCACTTTTGGAGGGTATTTATGAACAAAAATAATTTTGCACCGCTGCCGCCTATGGGGTGGAACAGCTATGATTACTATGACACTACGGTAACAGAAGATGCCGTAAAAGCAAATGCAGACTATATGGCTGCACATTTAAAAGATTTTGGTTGGGAATATATCGTTGTCGACATCGAATGGTATGCGATCGGTGCCGGTTCCATGCGTGATCAGTTCCAGTACATTCCGTTTGCAGACGTCGCGATGGACGAATTTTCCAGATTACAGCCTGATCCGGACCGATTTCCATCTTCCGCTGACGGCACCGGATTTACCCATCTTGCAGACTATATCCACAGTCTCGGTTTAAAGTTTGGAATCCACATTATGCGAGGAATTCCCAGAACTGCCGCACATAATCACAGTAAGATCAAAGGCAGCAATGTGACTGCTGATATGGTTGCCAATCCTTCCTCCATCTGCGGATGGAACCCGGATATGTATGGAGTACGTGACACAGCGGCAGGACAGACTTACTATAATTCCCTGATGGAACTTTACGCTTCCTGGGGTGTCGATTTTATCAAATGTGATGATATCTGCAACACCAATATTTATCCGGCAAACCCATATTCTGCACGCCACGAGATAGAAATGCTGCATAAGGCGATCACACGCTGTGGAAGACCTATCGTTTTATCCTTGTCTCCGGGTCCTGCACTGATCGAACATGCATGGCATTATGAAACTTACGCAAACATGTGGCGTATCACCGATGATTTCTGGGATAAATGGGATCTGTTAAAAGATATGTTCCACCGCTGTGAACTCTGGCAGAACCATGTTTCAAAGGGATGCTATCCGGACTGTGATATGCTGCCGCTCGGCTGGCTTGGAAAAGGCTTCGGACACGAATGGTACACTAATTTTACACCGGATGAACAGCATACCATGTTAACACTCTGGTGTCTTTTCGGCTCTCCTTTAATGCTTGGCTGTGAACTGACAAAATTAGACGATGCCACGCTTGCACTTTTGACCAACCGCGATATACTTTCCATGCTGACACCGGACTGTAAACCTCATCAGATATGTCTTGACAATGAAAAAGCCATCTGGTGCGCACATAATGCAGTTACAGGCGAACATTTTATTGCTTTCTTTAATCTCTCAGATGAAACACAGACAATCCATTGTGAGATTGAAACTCTCCGTGTCGGTGATGAATTATGCATCCATGAAAATGCCAGTCTGACAGAACTCTGGAGCAAAGAAAAAACATCCGTATCCGGCAGTGCGATCTCTGTCACCCCGCCAGCACACGGATGTCTGGTATTTCGTGTAGAAAACTGATCTTTGTCTTTGATGCTGTAAAATAAGTCTCTGATAAGCCAAAAGATTTATTCTTCCGGCATCCAGACGCGCATCTGATTTTCTCCCCGGTTCGCCCATGCATAATAAGGAATTGCGGTCAGCATTACGTCTGTCCGCTTTGGGCGTTCCTCGGAGTAAAGCGCATCACTGCTCTCCATCCGGTATCCCGGCAGATGGATCAGCACATTTCCCGCTAATACACCTTCTTTGCAAAGTTCCGTCTCAGCTTTGATCTCTCTTGGTATACGAAGTGCCTGAATGCACTCACCATTGTCTGCACCTTCAAAGCAGTAAACGACCGGTCCCCTCATCAACGCGACACAGCCCTCATCTTCACGCACATTCGTATTTGCATAAATTTTTCGTACCGGAAGATCAAATGTAAGTGCAACCACATCATTTTCTCCCCAGTTTCTCTTCAGATAAAGATAACCATCTTTCACAAAAGACATGTCATCTGTTTTTTCTCCGTTTACTGTCACAGCAAGTGTGTCCGGACGAATATGGGATGGGATATGAATTGCAAGTTCAAACGCCTTTTCTTTTTTTGCTTTTACCTGATAGGATACCTTTCCTTCCCACGGATAACTGCTTTCTACCGTAATCACCGCTTTATCAAAATCCGCGGTCTGTCCCAGAAACAGATGTGAATAGAGCGTCGTTTCACTCTCACTCCATGCATAAGTTCCCAGTGAAGTTACAAGACGTACCAGGTTCGGCGGACAGCATGCACATGCATACCAGCCCGGACGGGTCGGCAATACATGTTTATAACCAAAGATCGTGCCGGATGTTCCCGGATTTACCTCAAGCGGATTCACATAGAAAAACTGTTTTCCATCCAACTGGATACCGCTGATGGTTCCATTGTAAAATTCCCGTTCCATGATGTCAGCATAAATTCCAAGGGGTTTTATTTCCAACATTCTCTTTGCAAAAAAGATCATTCCTATCGACGCGCAGGTCTCCGCATATGCCATATCGTTTGGCAGGTCATAATCAATCGTAAAAGCCTCGCCTTCAACCGTAGAACCGATGCCGCCGGTGATATACATTCTTTTCTTTACGATATTATCCCATAAAGTCTGGCATGCCTCATAAAGTCTCTCATCTTTATCTTCCCCGGCAAGGTCAGCCATTGCCGTATACATATAAACAGCACGGACACTATGTCCGACTGCCTCTTTCTGCTCATAAATCGTAGCGTGCGTCTGCGTGTATCTCTGATCTAACGGTTCTAAGCTATACTGTCCCCAATGCTGCCAGCCTCTTTTTTTCTTTTCCTCATAAAAATAATCCGGATTTTTTCCTCGTTCTTCCAGAAAATACCGTGCCATCTTTTTGTATTTTTCTTTTCCGGTTGCACGGTATAGTTTCATCAGTCCGATCTCCACTTCCTGATGTCCCGGTATTCCCGGCTCTTTGTCCTCTCCAAATCTGGAAATGATATGGTCAGCAAGACGCTCCACCACATGAAGCAGTTTTTCTTTTCCGGTTGTCTGATAGTATGCGACACCAGCCTCCATCATATGTCCGGCACAGTACAGTTCATGGCACTCCTGCAAATTCTGCCAGCGGTGTTCCGGTTCTTTTACAATAAAAAAGGTATCAAGATAGCCATCCGGCTGCTGTGCCTTTTCGATGATGTCAATGATCTCATCCGCACGCGCTTCCAACTCATTGTCCGGCTTTACCGCAAGCGAATAGGCGACACCCTCTAACCATTTTGCGACGTCACTGTCCTGAAAGACCATACCGTAAAATTCTCCTTCGCTTAAACCTGCGGCAATACGAAAATTTTCAATGGCATGGCTTTTTTCCACGCCTGGCACTTCATCATTTAATACTTTCTCCTGAAACGGAATGACGGTGTCTGTCATGCGGTGCTGCATGGCAGACCAGAATGGGTCGTGGATTTTTATCTGGTTGATGTTGATTTCACGAATATTTTTTGACATGATTTCTCCTTTAGTTTGTGGCTCCCGCTTTGTGCTTTACCACCTAACCCTTATACTCAAAATTAGGTATCTCTCCCCATCTCTCTTTAAAGTAATGCGCCGCCATTTTCGGTCTGCGCTCTCTCGTAAACAGTCCCTTTTTATTACCATCGACTCTCATGCATCCCTGCACGGTCGCAAAGTCCGCAAAGTTCCAGACATGCTCCCCGATAAAGAACTTCCTCTTATCGAACTGTGCATTTTGTCTCTTATAAAATTCCACCTGAAATTCCTCCGAGAACATCTCTGGCACACACTCATGGATACCGGCTACGGCATCAGCGCCGTACTCGGTGATCATGACCGGTTTATTCTGGGACTCCCAGAAGTCGAGTTCAAGATTTAATCCATAGCAGGCAGCGTCAAGATCTCCGGACAGGTTGTACCATCCATAGTAACGGTTAATGCAGACGACATCCATGCTTCTTGTGACAATATCTTTTTCATAGTTGTTCTGACAGCAGACTAAGGTGACTGGACGGTCAGACGGGTCTGTCTCATGTGCCAGCTCGTAGAGTGAATACCAATACTCGTATGCTGACTCCGGAAAATTCTCCGTATCCGGTTCATTTCCAAGTGACCACATAACAACGGATGGATGGTTTTTGTCACGCGCGATCATGTCCTTAATGACCTGTTCATGATGTTCACGGATAGGAAATGTCTCATAAGGATTGATTCCTGCTCCGGCACCGATCCCGACTGCCGGAACCTCGTCGATGATCACGATTCCTTCACGGTCGCACAGGCGGTACATTTCTTCCGCATATGGATAATGGCTGGTACGGAAAGAATTTGCATGCAGCCAGTGAATCAAATTGACATCTTTAACATCCAGACAGACATCCATACCCCGTCCATGAAATGCCGAATCCTCATGTTTTCCAAACCCTTTGAAATAAAACGGTTTTCCATTGATCAGAAACGAAGTCCCCTCCACGCGCACCGTACGCACGCCAAACGGCTCCTCATAATAATCATCACCGAACGTGACTGCTGCCGTATACAGATACGGTGTTCCCGGATATGGCTCCCACAGTTTTGCATCCGGTATCACGATCTCCCCGGAAGTGCCTTTTGCCTGTGCCACTTCATTTCCATTGGCATCTAAGATCTGCAGTACAACTTCCTGTCCATCTGTATCTGAAGTCTTAACCTGATAATTCACAATGCCATCTGTTCCACGGATATCTGTCACAAGCGTTACATCTTTGATATACGCCTTCGGTGTCGTATAAATTCTGACCGGACGGTTGATCCCTGCATAATTAAAGAAATCAAAATTAGGAAGATTCTGTGGTTTTCTCCAGCGTTTTGCAGCTTCAACTCCCGGCACTCCTGCATTGTCTGCTCCCATAAATGAGGTTCCCTCCTCATTTCCAACCGGAAGTGTGCTGTGATTAATGCGGTTATCCACAGCAACGACCAGTTCTGCACTCTCCCCTGCACATAATTTGTCAGTGATATCCACTTCAAATGGAAGAAATCCTCCTTTATGCTGTGTGAGCAATACCCCATTCAGATAAATTTTTGCAAAATGTGTTACTGCGTCAAAGCGAAGCACCAGTCTCTGTCCCCTGTAATAAGAAGGCACTGTAATATTTCTCCGGTAATACGCATAACCGTAATGATTCCGGTAAGCAATATCATCTTTCTGATCATTGTAAGATGCCGGAACTGCGATTGGCTCCATCTGCTCCGGCAATGTCACCGCATCCCCCGGTTCCTCCGTTGTCCCAAGTGCAAAATCCCACACTCCGTTTAAATCAATGATCCCACGAATCTTATTTTCCTGTGGATATAACATGTTACCCCTCCATTTCTGCCTTAATTAATCTCTCATACTCTGCGTCACTTAATTCCAACACCCCGCCGTGTCTTTTTTTCGTCCTGCCAAGATCATATTTTTCTTTTTCCAAAATCGTGAAATCACCCGATGACAGATCTTCCGTGATCATCGGCAGATACCCTTTTCCCTCGGCAAACTGGTCTGCGATCACACACCAGCTCCTGCCCTCCGGCAAAAGATAGCCCTCCGGGCCTTCCACGCCTTTTAATTTTTCAAAAACCGGGCAGGAGATCCGCTTAAAATCCCCGCGGAGACTGTCTGACTCCTCTAAGATCAGCCTGCTGTCGGTCTCATCCTTTGAGATCCGGTAATATTTTCCGTTACTCCTTAAAATCGTGGTATCGATCACATCCCGCTCACGTTCCATATACAAAAATGTATCCGAAAATGTGACAAAATCCTTTGTATAAGCGGCATAGATGCGGTGTTTTGCAGTCTCTTCCCCATCACATTTTACTTTGGATGCAAAAAAGACTAAAAATGCCTGTTCTTCCTCGTCAAACACAGCCTCCGGCGCCCAGACACAGCCAGCCTCACGGATGCCGACTGTATGGGCGCGCTCCTTTTCCCAGTGCACGAGGTCTTCTGATTCCCAGATGATGATATCCCTGCTGCCGCGCTCCTGCGCTGCCTGCCAGCCCTCACCCTTTTCGATTCGAAGATCGGTTGCGATCAGATAATAACGTCCATTCAGCGGATTTTTTACCGGAAACGGATCGCGCACGCCGCACTCGCCGATATGCGAATACAGCACCGGTTTTCCATCGTTTAGATCCGTCCAGTGCAGTCCGTCCCGGCTCACGGAAAAATAGATCTGCTCGCCGTCCTTCTGTTCCCCGGTAAAGTGTACAAATAAATATCCTGCCATACCCTGCTCCATTCATATTACTTGATTTTTATTTTCGTGGACACTCAGCCAATATCCGGCTCATCCTTCAACACGATCGTATCGCGGGTCTTTCCCTCTGTCTCAAATACGATGATCTCGTTTTCGCCCTTTTTCAGCAGCGGCGCCGGGATATAGAGTCTTTTCTGCGGTCCGATCTCCCAGAATCTTCCGATATTAAATCCGTTTACAAAGACACAGCCCTTTCCCCATCCCTCAAAATCCAGGAATGTGTCTGCTGTCTCGTCGATATCCACCGTAAAACGGTAAAATCCCGGCAGCCCTTCTTTGTATTCTTTGGAAAAGTCAACTTTTTCGATATTGTCGAGCGGCAGCGTGTACTGTTTCCAGTGGTTGTGCATATGTCCGTTGACCTGCACACACTGACCAATGCCTTTTCTCTGGTGTTCCATGCGCGGTCCGAAATTGACACGCCCCATATTTTCCATCAGGATATCAAAATCTGCTCCCCTTTCAAACGTGACATCCAGCTCTTTTTCTTTTAAAAGTTCCAGATCGTAAAGTGTTGTGACCGGTTTTTGATCCACAAAAATATTGGCACGGTCGTTTGCCTCCCACAGGCGGAGTTTTTCGAGTTTCTCCTCCGTATCTAATGTGGAATGATATAAAATATAGCCGTAATTCTGCCCCAGTTTTTCCATGCTCTGCAGGAAACTGCTCTCCACCGGAGCACTGATATCATCCAGCACCGAAAACAGGCTTACTTTTTCTTTTAACGGCAGACTTCCATATGCTTTCCTTTTGATCTCAGTTGTAAATGTGACTTCCGGTATCTCTCTGTACTTCGCAATAACATCACGGTATCTGCGGTATTTTTCTGTGATCTGTCCATCCTCTGTCAAAAGAGCATCATAGTCATACGATGTCACATCCGGGGTCAGCTCATCATAGTAGTTCGAGCCGTTCATAAATCCAAAATTCGTACCGCCCTCAAACATATAAATATTGACATGGCCAAGTTCTAACATTTTATCGAGATCTTTGACACTCTCCTCCAGATTGCCTGTCATATGACCGCCATTTCCCCAGTGATCGAACCAGCCTACCCAGAACTCCGTACACATGAGTGGTCCGCCATCCGTATATTTTTTCAGGACTTCAAAGCGCTCCTCGGTCTTAGATCCAAAATTTCCGGTCGGCAGCGCGCCTTCTAAATGACCCCCGTTTAAGTTTTCTTCAAACGGTCCGTCCGAGGTAACAAGCGGGACAACGACACCGCCTTTTTGCATTTTATCTCTCATTGCAAGCAGATATTCCCTGTCGTTTGCATAATATCCGTATTCATTTTCGACCTGCATCAAAATGACCGGCCCGCCGTAATTAATCTGATACGGCACGATTTTTTTCAATAATACATCATAGTAATCCTGCACATGTTTTAAAAACGGCGGATAGGAAACGCGCAGTTTCATTCCATCTTCCGCTAACAGCCACGCCGGCAGTCCGCCAAATTCCCACTCCGCACAAATGTACGGCGACGGTCTTAAAATCACATATAACCCAAGTTCCTGCGCCGTTTTTACAAATCGTTCTATGTCAAGCATCCCCTCAAAGTGGAATTCACCTTTTTTCGGTTCATGCATGTTCCACGGGATATATGTCTCCACTGTATTGCATCCCATTGCCTTTAATTTTTCAAGTCTGTCCTGCCAGTATTCCGGAACGATTCTGAAATAATGAATTGCACCCGATATGATCTGAAACGGTTTTCCATCCAGATAAAAATTGTCTGTGATCTCAAAATTGCCCATGCCATCTCTCCTCTTTTTCACAAAATGTTCCTTTTGTATCAGTTCTTTCCTATAACAAAAGGTGTTGATCCCCTATTTCTTAGAATCAACACCTTCTGTTCAATAGCGGCACATCATGCCTTTATTGTATACCTATTTGTATAATGCATCAAACTGTTCCTGCAGTGCTGCGGTTACTTCTTCAATACCAGCCTGTTTTAATGCTGACTGCATCTCTGCAACGATCTCCTCCGCAGTTCCCTGATATTTACCATAAGAGATCTGTTTTGTATAGTTGGTATATACTTCGTTGATGTTATCGATCTTAGACTGGATATCATCAACTTCCGGTACAAACTGTCCATACGGATAATCAATCTTTAAGGAATCATACTCACTGTAAAGTTTGTCAATTGCATCCCAGTTTCTTGTAGCGTCTCTGATCTCAAGATCGTCGTTACGCCCCCACCACCAGTTGGTCATACCGTTGATGTTGTCTGTGTCTGAGTTGTAGCCTTCCGGAGTTGTGCGGAGTCCCTCATCGTTGATCTCGTAAGATACGCCTTCAATACCATAGCAGAGTAATCTGTAGCATTCTTCGTCATTTCTTAATAAATCATATACCATCAGTGCTCTTTCCGGGTTCTTGCTTGCTGCGGAAACTGCCATTGCACCGTGTGTGATGGAAAGTGCTACCACGTTTCCGGTCTCTTCTCCGAAGTAGAAGAAACCTGACTCTGCATCCGGATCATCCTGATAAATCGTATTTGACGGAGTTGCACTGCAAAGATCTGTCCAGGTCTGTGTGTGGTGCTGCTCTGCTGCAACACGACCGATACGGTAATCATCACGGTTTGAGGAAGCAGTATTGTTTAATACATCTGTCTTCCATACGCCGATGTTATCCCATTCTTTCATTAATTTTGCATACTCAACCATCATATCTGTGTCTGTGTATGCAGGTGTTGTGATCGTGTAAAGGTCATCTTTTGTACCGCCCCATAATGCGCCGGAACAGACACCGTCGATTGCAACAAAATTGCTGTGAGAGGTGATCCAGCCGTTTGCCATCTGTGCATACTGTGTACCGTCAGAATCCCATGGAATCACATCCGGATATGCTTCTTTTACATATTTAAAGTAAGTTGTAAGGTCTTCCCAGCTCTTGACACCATCTGTCAGTCCTGCTTCTTTTGCCCAGTCAAGACGATAGATGAATCCATGGTTGGTCCACTGTGCGTAATTATCCTCCGGGATAAGATAGATCGAGCCGTTGTATTTACACAGATCCCAGTGATCCTGGCTTACGCTCTCCCATGTTTTTGGTGCGTAGGTCTTTAACATATCCTCGGAAAGCTCTAAGAATGCTCCGTTCTTTGCGTTTGGCCAGGCATCGAGCCAGTCAGAAGCAGTTCCGACAAGGTCGACAGAACCATCCATCTGTGCCAGTGTCAGGTTGTAGTTAGAGAGATAATCGGTCCATCCAATGTAATAAATCTCAAGTTCTGCATTTACTTTTTCGGTCAGGATCGCATTCAGTTTTTCCATCATCTCATCGAGACGCTCTGCGCTCTTACCATCCGGTTTATCACCGGTCACCATATAAGTGATCACTACATGTTCGGATGTGTCAATGTCACCACTACTTGTCGTTCCCCCTGTTTCCGTAGTGGATGCACTGTCTTCCGATTTTGCTGCATTTCCTGTTGTGGAAGAATTGCTTCCTCCGCCACAGGCTGTGGCGCCAAGTAACATTGTACCTGCGAGTAACATTGCCCCAAGTCTCTTAAATCTTTTCTTCATACCATACCCTCCATATGATTTATTTTTGCAGCAGATCTGTCTTTTTCTAAGACAAAACTGCTTTTATTATGACTCTGCCCCATGCAGAGCGATAATCGTATCGATCAGCCTTTTACGGCTCCAACGGTAATACCGCTGATAAAATATTTCTGAACGAATGGATACAGGAAAATGATCGGTCCGGTTGCAAGAATCGCATTTGCCATCTTGATTCCCTCTGTCGGAATATCTGCCAATGATATATACTGTCCTGCAATGGAGTTTTTAAGCTGATCCATTTTATTTACAACTTCATATAATGTATACTGTAACGGTTTTACATCCACTTTCGAGCTTAAGAAGAGAGAGGACTGATACCATTCATTCCAGTATCCCAGTGCAAGGAATAATCCGATCGTCGCAAGTGCCGGTTTTAACATTGGCAGGATCAGGGAAACAAAGATCTTCATATCCCCGGCGCCGTCGATCTTGCCGGACTCTGTAATCTCATGCGGGATCGCCTTCACAAAGTTTTTCATCATGATGATCAGCCACGGCGACATCATAAGCGGTAATAAAACTGCAAAATAGCTGTCCTTTAAGTGGTAAGTCTGTGTCATCAGAAGATAGTACGGTGCAAGTCCTGCGGAAAACAGGCTTGTAAAATATATGTAGAAGGAAATTCCGTTGCGGAACGGGAAATCTTTTCTCTGCAGTGCATAACCTGTCATTGCTATGATCGTCAGTCCGACCGCCGTACCGACCACCGTCAGGATGATCGTGAGCAGATAGGATTTCCAGATACCACCGCCCTTGCAGACCATCTCATAAGCTGCCAGTGTAAACTGTTTCGGAATCAACTGTACACCTTCCGTACGGATCACTTCTTCTGCCGTAAATGAACTTCCAAGGATCAACAGGAATGGAAATATACATGCCAGTGCATAGATTGTGATCACTACATATCCAAATCCCCGCACAATCTTATCAGAAGCTCCAAGTTTTACTTTATTGCTGTTATTTTTCTTCATAGTCGACCTCCATAGATATTAAAACAGGGAATAATCCGGTTCAATTTTCTTAACAATATAGTTCACGACCATAACGATTACAAAACCAACGACTGACTGATACAGACCGACTGCCGACGCTGTCGAAAAGTTAAAATCTGTCATCGTAGCCCTGTAAACAAACGTCTCAATAATATCTGTCGTGTCATATAATAAGGAGTTCGTACCAATGATATTGTAGAACAATCCGAAATTACCTTTTACGATGCCGCCCAATGCAAACAGTAACAGGATGATCACGGTAGGTTTTAAACTCGGGAGCAATATGTAACGAATCCTCTGAAATGCATTTGCTCCATCGACCTTGGATGCCTCTATCATCTCTGCGTCAATTCCGCAGATAGATGCAAAATATACAACGGAGTTGTAACCTGTCTGCTGCCACAGATAAATGATAACCAAAAGTACCGGCCATACATGCGGATCACTGTAAGGTCCCCATTTTTCCATTCCAAGTCTAGTAAGGATCTCATTTACAAATCCGGTATCATAATTTAATAAGTTAAATACCAGAAATCCGACTAAAACCTGTGAAATGAAATATGGAAGAAACATCATCGTCTGTGATACTTTCTTGAACCATTTACATCTCATTTCATTTAAAAGGATCGCTACCACGACCGCAAGTAAATTTCCAAGAAGGATAAATGCCAGATTATATAAAATTGTATTTTTCGTCAGTGATAAAAGTTTTCCTGATTCCCAGAGGAACTCAAAATTCTGTAACCCTACAAATTTGCTTCCAAAAATACCATCGCGGTAATTGTATTTAACAAACGCAACATAGATTCCTGGCAATGGCATATAGTTAAATGCAAAGAAAAAAATCATTGCCGGGACACACATCAGTGTCAGTACACGGTACTTCCAGAGTTTCTGCCAGAAGTTTAGTTTTTTGCCAACCTGTTTTGCAACACCGTTCTTCCTTTTCATATATTTTCCCCTCTCCAATGCTTTCTTGAAACCGATTTCAAAACCTTGTAAAAACAAAGCACTTATATTTTTCACAAAACTGTCTGCCAGCTTCCATAAGGTGTAATATTTTTTGATCCTAAGTGTCAGGAACGCCCTTATATCTTCTTTTTTGCATGTTTCCCGCACTTATCTTACACCTTCGCTGCGTAAACACCATCCATGCAGCCGGCTTTTACACCAGTTGTGTATTTTATAGTGCTTTTTAATTTGAAACCCTTTTCATATTGTTATATTACAATACATATTATGAGTTGTCAACAGGTTATTTTACTTTTTGTACATATTTATTTCACATTTATTTTATTTTTCCGTCATTCTAACGGATTTTACCGTTTTAACTCCGCTACGGATTCTCTGATGATCAGAGTCGGTGTTACTTTCTGTACCTCCGGTACTTCTTTTCCGCCAATCTTATCTAATGCGGTGTCAACCAAAAGCTTTCCAAATGCTTCATAATCATAGGAAATACTGCTCAGCCTTGGTATGACGGTATCTACAATAAACGTATTATCAAAACTGATGAGAGAAATATCCTCCGGGATCCTAAATCCATGCTCTTTGATGGAGCGCATCACACCCACTGCACTGTAGTCGTTGATCGCGATCACCGCCGTGGGAAGTGTCTTATTTCCCTGAAAGAGTGCCTCAAATCCCTGATAACCGCCCTCGATCGAATAATCAGAATTGATCACATAGCGCTCACGGTAGGTCAGACCGTTCTTTCGCAGCAGACTGCGGTAGCGGATGCGTTTATCATAGGTGGATTTCATCTCCTCGACTCCGCCGATCAGTGCGATCCTTCTATGTCCTAAACCGATCAGACACTCCATGCTCTGGTTCATACCCTCTGCCTCGTCGATTGTGACCTGGCAGCACTCACCGCCCTCCACTTTTCCTGTTGTGATGACCGGGATGGATTCAGCGACACGGTTGATCAGATCTGCGTATTCCGGCTCCGTGACAAGGCTGTCTGATTTTCCCCCGATAATGATGATCGCATCCATACGCATGTCAAACATTTTCTGAATATATTCCACCTCAAGATCCGGATTGCTTAATGTTCCGCAGATCATTGGCACATACCCGCGCGCAATGATCTCCTTCTCACAGTTTTCCACCATGGATGAATAATAAGGATTGACCAGATCTGCAGCAAGCACACCGATGACGTTCGTTTTCGTCTTGATCAGTCCCTGCGCAAGCGCGTTTGGCCTGTAATCATATTTGCGGATCACTGCTTCCACACGCGCTCTCTTTTCCTCGCTCACCCTCGCATTTTTTGTCATGACTCTCGACACTGTTGCCGGTGAAACTCCCGCTTCCTGTGCAATTTTATAAATATTTAACTCACTGCCCATCGGCCATCCCCCTTAAAATTAACTTGAAAACGTTTTCAAGTTAATTTTATCGGGATTCTGCATGTTTGTCAATATTCGGTCAGATTCTTTTTTTCGTCCATTTTCGTGAGCGGAAACGGATAAAAAAGATACTTCCGCGGAACATCTCATCGAGCATGAACGCGATCCAGCATCCTGCCAGCCCCATCCTAAGGCGTATCCCAAGCAGATATGCAAACAAAATGCTGACGCCCCAGCAGGAAATCACGGCGATGACCATCGGAAAGAACACATCCCCCGCTCCCCGGAGCGAATTGTCCTCGACATGGTTGAATGCACGCCCGATTTCCACAAAAATATCGATAAAAAAGATCACGCCCGTCATCCCGATGATCTCCTCACTCTGCGTAAACAAATGCATCAACGGTCTATGGCAGAGAAAGATCAGAACCGAAAGCACGATATTTAAGCTGACCGCGATTTTTAACACCTGCTGGTTCAGCCGGTATGCCTTTTCATACTCCTTTGCACCCGTCATCCATCCCATCAGGATCGCGGTGGAAAGCCCGAGTGACATTCCGGTCACATAGACATAAAACACGATGGATGAAACATAGATCTTTGCGGTGAGCGCCGCTGTTCCAAGCACTGCTAAGATCGATGTTGACACGATCTGTGAAAAGGAATACGACAGGGAACTGATCCCTCCCGGCAGTCCGATCTTTAAGATTCCACCCACGCAGGATAATGTCTTTAAATTTTTCGATGCAAAATCAAGATGCAGTCCGCAATGGAACAGAAACCAGACGCCAAGTAAAAGCGCCGTCCCATGGCTTGCCACGTTTGCCATTGCGATACCTTCCACGCCCTCCGGCACAATTTTCACCGGCTGGAAAATCACAACGTAATTTAACACTGCATTCACGATATTCATAAACAAAGATACCGTCACTGCAAGTTTCGGTTTTCCATAACTGCGCAGTACCGCGGAGATAGCAGAAATAATGCCCTGCAGTACGGAAAAGCCGATACAGATGCGAAAATATACCACCGCCATCTCATACACCGATGTTTCTAACTGCATCGGACGCATGACTGCACCTGCAAAAAATGCCAGTATCGTTCCTAAGATCAGGCTGATTGCACCTCCGCACACGATGGAGGTAAACGCTGCATCCGACGCCCTTTTTTCATCTCCCGCCCCTAGTCTGTGGCTGATGACGACCGATGCGCCGCCGCTGAATACCGCATAAAACGTGTACAAAAATCCGATCACCTGGTTTGCCGCACCGACTGCCGCGACCGCATCATCCGCATAGTGCCCAAGCATCAGCGTATTGACCGTACCGGTCATATTCATCAAAAGCTGTTCAATAAACAACGGGATAAACAGTCCCTTCAGCGTCAGCGTTCCCTCTGCCGTGGTAACGCTGGTGCAGTCTGCATCAATCCATTTCCACTTCAAGATGCATTCCTCCTTTTTCTTCTGTGCTGTCTTTTTCTGCTATGCCGGTCTTTCCTGTGATTCTGTTTTTTTCTGTGATAGTACTTATTTCCGCTATGCTGTCTGTCTCTGAAATTTCTACACGGATTTTTCCCTTTTTTATTCTTCTCACATAAATCATGAGCCTTCCATCCTTTGTCTTTCTCATGTTTTCCGCATATGGAGTCACATCCGACAGATCCCCGTTCTCAATTCCTGCTAACATGCCTGCCCCGCTCACTGCCACACGCAGTTTTCTGTCATCCCAGACAACCTTCTGCCCATTTTGATCCACAAGTGTGAGCGCGACCTGATAGAGATATCCATTTTCCTGTGTCTCTGAAAAATGAATCTTCTCCGGCTGATAGACCTCAGCTTTGATACCAGCGGCGTTCTGCGTTGTAAGCAGTCTCTCCTGTTCTATGATATTTCCGTTTTCATCATAACCGCTTGCCTCAAGGATCCCTGCCTCCCAGAGTACCTCAAAACGATATGCACCGTCGTCGTTGTAGCCGATCTGTCTGCCAGCCTCTTTTCCATTGATAAAAACAGCTGTCTCCGGCAGATTTGAGTAACACATTACGATGACTTTTTCTCCGGCTTTATAATTCCAGTTTTCCTGGCACGGAATCCACTCGGCAGACTCCTCACTCCACAGTCTTGTGGCAAGATAAAGCTGCGGTTCTTCACACCACAACGATTTCCTGCGGAAATATCTTGCTTTTTCAAATCCGGCGCAGTCCAAAATCCCGGCTCCCGATCCATGAATTGGCCAGCCATGTGCCTCCCCTAAATAATCGATCCCCGTCCACAAAAACTGTCCGCTGATATAATCGTTTGATTTTACCGCATCCCACGCCTCATAGCTGTGTCCGTTTTCACTCCCTAAAAACGGGATCTGTGGGAAATCTCTGTGGTCGGCTTCGTAATACTGCTCCTTATAGTTGTAGCCTGCCACATCCAGATGCTCTAATATACCAAGTTTTGCAGACAGCTCCGGGTAGGCAAGCGCCATGGTGACCGGACGGCTCTTATCTTCACTCTTTACAATACTGGAAAGTTCTTCGGCGATCGGAAGCAGTCTTCGCATGTCCGGTTTTGCCGGATCATACTGCCGTTCTGCCGCCGGTTTATTCGCGTCGTTATTTCCGGTCATCTCCAGAAAACTCGGATGACAGTACGGATCGTTCGGATAGTCGATCTCATTTCCGATGCTCCACAAAATGATGGACGGATGATTGCGGTCACGCCTTACCATGGCGCGCAGATCCTTTTCGTGCCATTCCGGGAAATCTTCAAAATAGCCCTGATGTTTTGGCGGATAGACATTGTGTCCCGTAGACCATTTATTTTTCGCATTTTCCCACTCGTCAAACGCCTCATCCATCACAAGAAATCCCATCGTATCGCACAGTTCATACAGTTCCGGCATATGTGGGTTGTGGCTGCACCGGATCGCATTACAGCCACATTCCTTTAATTTTGCAAGCCGTCTGTGCCAGATCTCCTTTGTCACCGCAGCACCGAGACAGCCGGCATCATGATGCACACAGACGCCTTTGATCTTCATCGGCACACCGTTTAGGAAAAATCCCCGGTCCGCGTCAAATTCTGCCACACGGATCCCGACCTTCTGTGTGTCTGCAAGATAAGATATTTTCTTTCCATCCTCATCCGTTGTCTCATACCAGGTTTCCATCCCATAGAGATCCGGGTGCTCCGGCGACCAGCACTTCGGATCACGGATGGTGCCATGCATGCTGCAGGATACCGTATTTCCTGCCGGGATCTGTACCTGTTCTTTCCACTCTGCCACAGGTGTTCCCTGCGGATCAGACAGTTTTGTGCAGACCACACATGTTTTCTGCTCCTTCGTCTGGTTGCATATCTCGTGACGGATACTGACTGCCGCCTGCACTGCTGTAAGTCCTCTACCATCGGCCACAAGTTTCTCTGTCACAAACGTCACGCCATATTCTGCCGGATGCACCTGTTCTTCCACCACAAGAGTGACTTTCCGCGTGATCCCGCTTCCCGTGTACCATCTCGAATCCGCAATGTCCGTGTGCGTCACTTTCACACTGACCACATTTTCCTGCTCCCCAAAATGTGCGATCCCAGAGATATCATAGGAAAATCCGGTGTAACCATACGGGTGTTTTCCCTGATAATAACTGTTGACCCACACCTGGCTGTTTTTATACACACTGTCAAATACCAGACGGATCGATTTCCCCTGATATTCCTCTGGCAGATAAAAATGCAGCCGGTACCAGCCGATCCCGCCCGTGAGATATCCGGTGCCGCTGGAATATTGTTTTGAAAAAGGATAAGCCACTGCCCAGTCATGCGGCAGCATGACACGCTCAAATGCACGATCGTCATATCCCTGATACCATGCCTCCTCACATTCTCCAAAATGAAACTTCCATCCCTCACTTAATAACAGTTCTGTTTTATTCATAATCATAAAAAATACCTCCATTTTTACTACGGTCTATGTTTTCTTTTAAACACATCATAGTAAAAAACAGAGGTATGATACAATGGAGAATAGTGACACTTTTTGTCTTTTAGCGACTTTTCATGATTTATTTTTTGACAGAGAATCTGCGTAGGCGCGCGGTGACATCCCGACATTGCGCTTAAACACTTTGCTGAAATAATATTCATCCGGGTAGCCGACCTCCTGGCCGATCACCCCGGTATGCATCGTCGTCTGCGCGATCAGACGCTTGGCATGTTCCATGCGGACTGCCGTCAGATACTGGAAAATGGTCTGTCCTGTCACGCGCTTAAAGATGCGGTTCATGTAATCAAAATTGCCGTCAAACTCCTCCTCTAACCGCTCCCCCGAAATGTCTGCCGCATAAGACGCATTCAGCCATTCCTGTATTTTCTGGACTTTATAATAGCTTTCCGGGAACCCGCCTGCAGTCCTTTCGCGTTCCGCTGTCGCAAAACAGCGCGCGATCTCGATCAACGCCTCCTGTATCCGGCAGGCACAGAGGATCTTATGATTCTCAAACGTGCTGTAATCCTCCGCGATCGCCTGCTTAATCAGCTCATCAATGTGGATCTGGTCGGTGACTTTTTTGATATGCCAGTATTTCGGCAGCCAGATCTTGCTCTCATCATAACTTCCATAAGGCTCACACGGCTCCTTTGCCATCGCCTTTCTCCGGCGTTCAAACTGCTGCCTGGCGACTTCCTCTTCTTTTGCATCGACCAGTTCCATCTCCCCATGCATGAAATGTACATAATAATAATTGCAGGTCGTCGCCTTTGTTCCCTCATGCGTGCGATCCTTATCCAGCAGACAGACATCCCCCGGCTTTAAGATCAGAGGCTTTCCGTCCTCAAGCAGATGCATCTCCCCGTGCCGGATAAAATATAAGATCTGTTCTCCCGCCCTGCGTTTCCGGTGGACATAAGGCGGTCTTATCTCTGTCTCATCCACAAAATTTACCTTCGGGAGCATCTGCGCATTTATCCTGTAAAATTCCATCTCTTCCCCTTTACCAGTAGATCTGCCAGTCTTTCTGCAGCCTCGTCAGCGCCTCCATGTAAAAATAATCGCCCCAGCTATTGCACTCATCCACACCGCACGGATTGCAGGTATTATACGGCGAACGGTTCGAATATGTGCTGTGCAGTACGATCCCGTTGGATTTTTCAAAATCTTTTACCGCATAGTTCCGGTATACAGAACCAATAAATTTTTCCGCAAGATCCCGGTAAAATGCCGCCTCCTCATCATATAAGTATTTTGCCATCTCAAGCATTCCGCACGCTGCAATGGAGGCGGAGGAAGAATCCCTCGGTTGTGCATCACCATCCGAAAACTCCAGATCCCAGTACGGTACGAGATCTTTCGGCAGATGCTCTATATAATATTTACTGACACCACGGAAAATATATTTGTATTCCTCTCTTTTTGTATAGCGGTATGCGAGTGCCGTTCCGTAAATTCCCCACGCCTGGCCTCTCGCCCAGGCAGAACCGTCCCGGTAGCCCTGACAGGTTGCCCCGTGATCCGGATTTCCAGTTACCGGATCAAAGAAAAATGTATGCCAGGTCGAAAAGTCCGGGCGGATCACATTTTCAAGTGTGGTATGTACATGCCGGTCAGCGATCTGACGGTAACTCTCATCTCCCGTTTCCTGTGACGCCCAGTAAAGCAGCGGCACGTTGAGCAGACAGTCTATGATCAGCCTGTAATTTTCCGGCTCTCCCATAGCGCCCCACGCCTGGATAAATGCTCCCCTTTCCTGAAAACGGCTCTTTAACTGGTCTGCCGCAAGGAGCGCCGCTCTTTTTCCCGTCCCGGAACCGGTCAGCTTATAACCTGCGACACAGGATGGTGTATACAAAAATCCCATATCATGATGATCCACACAGATCTTCTGCTCGATCCGGTGCAGGAAATCCTGCATTTGGATCTCTGCCGCCTTTAACAGAACGTCCTCCCCGCCATATTCATAGGCAAGCCAGATCTCCCCCGTCCAGAATCCCGTCGTCCACTCCACGTTGTCGATTGGACGGTAAAATCCATTTTCACTGTATGCATTCTGAAATTTTGTCGTAAATTCCGGCAGAACACGCTTTACCTGCATGCAGGCAGATGCCAGCGCATCCTCGCGCTCCTCTTTTGTAATCGGCATAACGCCTTTTAAATTATTCTTTGTCTTCTCTGATAACTGCATATTCTTCCCCCATTTTCTTTTCAACAATGATTTTTTTCCCTTTCACCGGTACACAGAGCCGAAACTCCCTGATTTTCTCCGGGATGTGCGGTGTCCAGTAATATCCATCCTTCTCTGCCGCATCGATATGTACCCCCGCGATCTCCTCGATCAAAATCGGGACCGGTGCAGATGCCCAGGGGTGGCACAGGCTGGTATTCCATTTCTGGTCTTTCCCCCATGCCTCAAAACAGGTCGTTGCACCCTCGCGCAGCATGTTGACCCATCCGTGTTCCCCCTCATTAACCAGCAGCTCATACACCGTATCGTACTGTCCGCGTTCTGCAAACACACGCAGTACAAAATAACTCAGCATCACGCCGCAGGAAAATCCCTTCTGTTCCATAAATGTCAGTATTTTCTGTTCATCCGCTTTGGGAAGTAAATGAAAGTACATCGCATAAACATTCGAATGCAGTGCCGCGTGGCTGCTCGTCTCGCTGTCCGCTAAAAGTCCTGTCTTTTCCCTGTAAAAAGCGTTCCGGTATGCTTTTTTAATTTCTTTCGCCTGATACGGCATTTCCCTGCCACAGATCTCTGCCAGCGTATTCTGCGTCTCCATCGCCCCAATGTAGAGTGCATTGATCACATTATGGCAGCCTGGCGCCACCACAGGTCTCGTCAGTGGAAAATCATATCCATCCCGCAGACTTTCCGGCCAGTCCACAAGATTCCATTTGTCAGCGACCTGCTCTAACAGACCATCCTCCCTCGCATACTGCGAAAAATGTTTTAAAATCCCATCTGCGATTCCATAATAACGGTCCACCGTCTCTTTCTCCCCGGTAAAACGATAATACAGCAAAAGGAGCTGCGAATACAACAGTGAAAAATCTGCGATCTCCTGCATCAGGCCGCCCGGCGCAACCGCAAGCAGTCCCGGACAGACCCTCGCTGTCTGTGCAAACTGATCGATGCATTTTAACAGCATATCCGTCTTTCCGGTCAAAAGTACCTGCGCGTGCGCCGTCACGACCGCATCCCCTAAGTACTGACCTTTTTCCCTCGTCGGGCAGTCCACATAATTCTCCTGTGTTCCAAGACGCACTGCATTTTTGCAGATTTGAAAAATATTTTCTAATGTTTTCTCCTCTGTCTTTAACTCACAAAGTGATTCATCCATCGGATAATGCCTTACCAGAAAACGGATATCCGACAGTTTAACGCCCCCGTCCGGCACGATCTTAACATACCGGAATCCCTTGTAATCATACGGATCAAACTCACATCTGCCATCCGCCAGCGTCCAGATTTCTCTGTAACAGCAGTTGCACCGCATGTCATAGCGCACACTGCCCTTCCCGTCCAGTTCCTCCCCGTAAAACAACTTCACCTGATCGCCGTCTTTCCCCTCCGCGGTGAGCAGGATCATGCCTGTGATCTCCTCGCCCGCATCCAGAAGCATCGAACCATCGGGATCTTGTCTTATCACGGACGGTGTGATCTGATGTATGTGACCGTTATGATCTGCACACTTGTGCTCTAGCTTTGCCGGTTCCAATGGCTGTACGGCATCAGAGTGCAGCTTTGTCGGTTCTAGTGGATGCTCATTACCAGCGTGCAGCTTTATAGTCCCCAACTGATATTCCATGTAAGAGAGCATCTCCGTTGGCTGCTTCGTTATCGTATAATCTGCCCACACCGCCGGAACGGGTTTCTCCCAGCCGTCCGCATCAAACCCGGTATTTTTCCACCCATACGGGTATTTCCGGCTGTCAAAATTTTCCAAAAACTGTGTCTCGTATCCGACTGTCTCTCCCTCATAACAATCCGTTTTCAAAAAGCAAAAAGAAACCGGTATCTCCTTTCCCTTTTCATCCCACAGCTCCGCCGCAAAGGCAAAACGCAGATCCCCGCTATTCCACACACGGTTCACAAGTCCCTGATAATACAGATGGAGTGCCAGCACATGCTCCCCGGCAGCAAATGTCCCCAGTTCCAGAACATTGTAATAATACTTTGTATGATATGCCGCGGCAGGTCCTTCCCCCATAAACGCTCCATCCAGATATGCCTTATAATGGTCATCGGCTGTGATCTTACAGAAAATCTTCTGTGCACGCTCTAAAGTAAAATACCCGCGCACAAACACATGGACATTCTGAAATTCTGCCGTTTTCCTGCCTTCAACAGACGGCTGTACCTGTTCCTTATGAAACAGATTAAGAGGCACAGCATCAGCAAACTCCGGTATGGTGAGCCATCTGGCATCCCATGACTCATTTTTCTTAACTTCCTCTCCCATATTTTCCCCCATAATATATTTTCCAATAAGTAAGCAAAAACAGGACGTCCTACGACGCCCTGTCATTTTTATTTATTCTTCTGATACTTCCTCAACTTCAAGTCCCAGTTCTTCCAACTGTTTTTTATCCACGATACCAGGTGCCTGTGTCATCAGACAGGATGCGTCTTTTACCTTCGGGAATGCAATGACATCACGGATAGAATCTGCGTGTACCATGTGCATTACCAGACGGTCAAGTCCATATGCTAATCCTGCGTGTGGCGGAACACCGTATTTGAATGCATCTAACAGGAATCCGAACTGCTCATGTGCACGTTCCTTGGTGAATCCAAGCACTTCAAACATCTTCTCCTGAATATCATCCTGATGGATACGCACGGAACCACCGCCAAGCTCTGTACCGTTTAATACGATATCATATGCCTTTGCACGGACACTGCCCGGATCAGAATCGATCTTATCCCAGTCCTCTTCCATCGGCATGGTAAATGGATGATGCATTGCCATAAAACGGTTTTCCTCATCAGACCACTCTAACAGCGGGAATTCTGTTACCCATAAGAAATTGTACTGGTTTGGATCGAGCAGATCTAACTCTTTTGCAAGTTCGAGACGGAGTGCTCCAAGTACATTCCATACGATCTTGTTTTTGTCTGCTGCGAATAATAATAAGTCTCCCGGCTCTCCCTGCATTGCAGAAACAAGTGCCTTTAACCCGTCCTCTGTCATGAATTTTGCAAAAGAAGATTTGTAAGTGCCATCCTCATTCACTGCAAGGTAAGCAAGTCCTTTTGCCCCGTAGCCTTTTGCAAATTCCACCAGTTTGTCGATCTTTTTACGCGGCATGCCGGCCTGTCCTTTTGCGTTGATACCGCGGACGGAACCACCATTTTCGAGTGCTCCTGTGAATACGGAGAATCCGCAGTCCTCTACAACTTTGGATACGTCACAGAGTTCCATGCCAAAACGTGTATCCGGCTTATCGGAACCGAAACGGTCCATTGCTTCCTGCCAAGGCATTCTCGGCAGCGGCAGTGTCACATCCACACCGATCGCTTCCTTGAAAATATATTTGAGCAGTCTCTCGTTAACATCAAGTACATCTTCCACATCCACGAATGCAAGCTCCATATCTGCCTGTGTAAACTCCGGCTGACGGTCTGCACGCAGATCCTCATCACGGAAGCATCTTGCGATCTGGAAATAACGGTCATAGCCAGAGCACATTAAAAGCTGTTTGTAAAGCTGCGGTGACTGCGGCAGTGCATAAAAATGTCCCGGATGAACACGGCTTGGTACTAAATAATCTCTTGCACCTTCCGGTGTTGACTTACATAACATCGGAGTCTCGATCTCAAGAAATCCCTCTTTTGCCATAAAGTCACGCATCAGATAAGCTACTTTACTGCGGAGCATCAGGTTTTTCTGGATATCCGGTCTGCGCAGGTCTAAGTAACGGTATTTTAAACGGACTTCGTCTTTTGTCTGGCTGTTCTCCTCGATCTGGAATGGAGGTGTCTCTGCCTCAGATAAAATACGGATATCCGTTGCGATCACTTCGATATCACCGGTCTTTAACGCCTCGTTCACCGCTGCGGAACGTTTTTCCACTTTTCCGGTTACAGCGATCACGAACTCACTTCTTAAACGCTCTGCCTTCTCATATCCCTCTTTACCAACGCTCTCCTCGTTAAATACGAGCTGCAAGATACCGGAACGGTCTCTTAAGTCGATAAAGATCAGACTTCCTAAATTTCTTCTCTTCTGTACCCATCCCATGACGGTTACGGTCTCACCGATATTCTGATTTGAAACCTCGGTACATCTATGGCTTCTGTGTAAGCCTTTCATTGATTCTGCCATTACTGCAAACCTCTTTCCTTTTACTTATTAAAAAATTCTACAATCTCGAAGAGATTATTCACTCTGTCATTAAACTTTATTTATTGAAAAACTCAATGATTTCGAAGAGATTGTACTTTTATCCGATATCTATTTATTGAAGTATTCTACAATCTCTTTGTATCCCTCGGCGTCTAATTTTTCCTTCTGGAATTTTTTATTCTTGTTCATGCGGACAACCAGCACCTGTTTGCCTGCCGCACGTTCTTCCTGTGCTTTTCCGATGATCTCGCCGAGCTTTTCTGCCGGGCATCCCTTTTCGATCAGGTATGCTACTTTCGGTCGCTGTGTCGGAACCGTAAATCCGCTCTCCATCAGAAGAAGGATGATACGCTCAAAACCGATGGAAAATCCACATGCCGGCACATCCTGTCCGGTAAATTTGCCAACCATCTTATCATAACGTCCACCGCCTCCACAGGCTGCGCCAAGCTCCGGCATGGAAATCTCAAAAATGGTTCCGGTATAGTAGCTCATACCACGAACCAAAGTCGGATCAAATACCATTTTAAAGGAAGCCGCCTTTGCCCCCTCCACGGTATCGATGATCTCTAAAAGATTGCGCTCCACCTCAGGATCTAAATATCCCTCCAAAGTCTTTGCAAGGTATTTGATGCCGTTTTCTGCTTCCTCAACACCTTTAAAAAGTGCAAGGTATTTCTCGATCGACTCTTTTGCATAGCCCTCTTTTTCAAGTTCCTCTGCCACACCGTCAAGTCCGATCTTGTCCATCTTATCTAAGATGATAAATACAGTATCGAAATCTTCCTCTGCAAATCCACTGTATGCTGCCATCGCCTTTAAGATCCGGCGCTCATTGATGCGGATCTCGAAATTCTTAAATCCGAGTTTTCCGATCGTTGTAGTCGTTGCTAAGATCAGCTCGATCTCTGCAAGGTTCGTCGGCTCTCCGATAATATCGATGTCACACTGCATAAACTGACGATAACGTCCACGCTGTGGGCGGTCAGCTCTCCAGACATTTCCCATCTGAATCGCCTTAAACGGAGATGGAAGATCATTTGCATTATTTGAATAAAAACGAACTAACGGAACAGTCAGATCATAACGCATACCAAAATCAACTAAATCCGCTTCTTCTTTTGCTTCAGCGACTTTCAGCTTTTCACCGCGCTTCATTACCTTAAAAATCAGTTTTTCATTTTCTCCACCCTGTTTATTGCTCAAGTTTGCAATATTTTCCATACAAGGTGTCTCGATCGGCGTAAATCCGAAACTGCGGTAAGTCTCTTTGATGACTTGCTGCACATAATCCCGGATCTGCATCTCCTCCGGTAAAATATCTTTCATGCCGTTGACCGGCTTTTTACTTAATGCCATGAAATTTCCTCCATCTTCTGTCTGAATATCCTTTGCCTATTATACGTTTCACAGTTGTATACGTCAAGAACTGTCCTGTGTACAGTACAAAAAAACTTATTTTTATGTTACTTCAATGTCATTTCGTTAAGTTACAGGGTTAGCCCCTAACTGGTGGTCTAATCCAAATTTTTTCAAAAAAGTTACCAAAATTGAAGAGTTGTCAAAACAGTACCTGATGAACACCACTACTTTGAAATCCGTTTTCAAAGCAGTCTATGGAATGCCCATCGCTTCTTACATGAAAGAATACCGTATGAAGTTGGCATCGAATATGCTGTTGCAGGAAGATAAATCTATTTCGGAAATTGCCGCCGCTGTGGGATATAAAAGCCAAAGTAAATTTACATCGGCCTTCCGAGATATATTTCAGATATTACCTACTGCATATCAAGAACAAGTATCCTATACAAATGCACTTGCAAACGCTTGAAATTATAGGATTTAAGGAGTCTGTGAAGAAATCAAATACATAGCACTGTAAAATCAAAGTAAATATTTCGATCAACAGAACCTTTTATGACAACATCTCTTTCACACAAGTACTTCGATAATCACTTGGTGATATTTTATATCTTTCTTTAAATACTCGGTTAAACGTTCTCTGACTTTCAAATCCACTATCCAGACAAATATTTGTAATAGAATCACTCGTATTTTCCAAACGATGGCATGCATAGTTCAGCCTTGCATCGTTAAGATATTGATTAAAGTTTCTATGGAATGTCTTGGAAAAGAGTCTGGATAAAACATATTTGCTCACGCCCAGGTCTTTTGCCATCTCTTCCAACGAAAACTTCTTCTTGAAATTTGCTGATATATAGGAAACTGTCTGGTAAATAAGATCGTTGCTCCCCACACTGCTCTTTTCTACCAAATTTAATTTTCCTATGCAGCGTGCCAACACAATTTGAAGAT